>Ga0302271_10001674_pt1 | contig 21066 bp, 12 predicted proteins | sample III_Bog_N1_1_FD_198767 | JGI IMG/M metagenome (GOLD analysis project Ga0302271, IMG submission 198767) | Peat permafrost microbial communities from Stordalen Mire near Abisko, Sweden - III_Bog_N1_1 | ecosystem: Environmental > Terrestrial > Soil > Wetlands > Peat | place: Sweden: Abisko... | reverse complement strand
CTTTGTTTTTCTCTTTGAATCAATTAATTCTTTAGAAAAATTGATTCATAGAGTTCATTCAGCTTTCTTTTTTATACAAAAGTGTCTTGATTATGTTTTTCCTTATTATTTTAATAACTAAAAAAATAAATTTGGAAGAAGGCAGCTCAAAAAACTAAAACATTACAGTTAATAGAAGGAAACGAGAATGAGAGCTATTAGGAATTACATTACAAAGAAATTGAGCAGAAAAGCTCAAACATTTTAAATTAAATAGAAAAATCAAAAAAAGTTTACATGGGCAACTATTTTAAATTTGTATTGTAAGGGAACTTTAGTAATAAATCACTTCTCTCTTCTTTATCCTGAGAGTTATTCAAGTTATTAACAGACTTGTGTTGAGAATTATACAAGAGAGAGGGTAACATCTTCAAATTCAGCTTAAACAAAGAGGAAACTCAAAGATAACAAAAATTATTATGTTGAATTGTTTAACTTATTTATTAGAAGTTACAGAAGAAAAAAAATGTAGAGAAGGAAAACCACATAAAACAACTTTTTAAAGCAGATTTTAATATTTTGTTATTCTCAGTAATTAGACAAATTATCATAAAAACATTTGCTTTTTTCCTCATCAAACTGAATTTTTAAATAATATCATCACCATTTCTGATTTATTTATCAAAGAAGTCAAGAACATAATAATTATATTAATAATATCCGAAAAAATGGCAAAATAATCGACATTATTTAGTTGACATAACAAACTAGTACAAATTAGGATTATTAAACCTTTTTTTGCATAAAAAATTGATCCAAAAAAAAAGTTTTAAAACAAATCTGAATATTTTCAATGAAATTATTAATGGAAAAACCTTTTCTGCTGCAAACAGATTTTGATTTTTCTGAAAGCAAATCAAGAGGAAAACTTTCAAGTACACTATTTCTACAAGAAATATTTCTTCTCCTTAGAAAGGCTAAACAAAAAAGGAATAAAAAAGAAAAAACAAGAATGTCCCAATCACAGAGAAATAAAACAAAAATTAAGGACTAGATATTCACTTTTTTTACTTATCGATTGCAAGGTAGTTTTGATTAATAAAATAAAGATAAAACAAAAAAAAGCACTACAGAATATTCGCAGAAGATCAAAAGTCATACTAATATTCACCAAAACCTACAGATGATGTTACGCGTAGCTAAGAACCTTTAACAAGGAAGCTTCAGAATGATTAAGCAGCTGAAGGCATAGTTTTCAAATGTATCAAGCACTTAAGATCTAAAGTAAGCTGAAGTGATTCCAAAAATCGAAAAAAGCTTTGAAGAAAAAGCCACGATATTTGAGAGGTTCTCAAACTTTTATCTTGGTGGAGATAAACTCGAAGAGAAAGCAGAGTTGTTTAAGAAGATTTCTGCGTAAGACTTCAGCAGAGATGCAATCGTCGATAGATTGAAGACTGAACTCTAAGATATATACGGCAAGAACAGCGAAAAAATTTTGAATAAAAAATTCACTTACGAAATCCAAGGTAACAAAGACGGAGTTGCGACTGGAGAATTCGAGCTATTTCCTAAAAATCTTTAGGATTAAGGAAAATTCGATAAACCTACCAAGAATGTGCATCTTGTCGATCAGCTTCATGATACAACTTACATTAGTATTAACGGCAAGGATATTCACTAAAAGGTTGTCCCACCTAACTCTCATTTCTCTCTGTACATCGATGAGTTTATCCCTGATGAGTATGTCTCTGAGTTGAAAGATAACTAGGTTTGTGTGCTTGGTTTCCCGAAGTCTCTGGATTAAGAAGATGTCATTACTCTTCTCCGTGCAGAACCTCTTGGTGCAGCAGCGAGCGATATTGTCATTGGAGATTGCATTCTTTCTCTCCCTGCCTATGCTGTTCTCAGCTTTTCTACTCCTTAATAAGCACTTGAGTTTAAACAATCATTCAATGCTCAAAACAAAATCATTGCCAAAAGAAATGTCTATGCTGCCACATTCGAGGATTCCAGAAAAGAACACTCCAATAATCGAACTCTCCTTGTCTCAGGATTCGAGGAAACTGAATCAATCAATGTAAAAATTGATTTTTCAATTGTTTATTATTTGGTTCATTTTTGTTTTGTGTATCTTCTTTTTAGGAACTGATTAACTTCCTCAGCTCTTTTGGCAGTGTCATGAATTTTGAAATCGTAGAAGAGCCCTGCTATGAAGCACTTCCAACTACATAGTAAGTTCTTGATTATCTGAAGGATCACGTAAAACCAGGAGATAACTCAGTTGTCTACGAAATCGTTGATCTCTCTGAGGGAAAAGATAACTTTGTTGAATATCCTCCTTATGTACCTCGCCCTGAGTTTAGTAATTTCCTTTTTTGTTTTTGTTTTTATTTATTATTTAGCTAATTTGTATGTATTTTGATCTGAAGTTCGAGATGCAAAGAAGATAAAAGAAGTCACTGAAGAAATTGAATTAGAGAAAAAACGCTAAGAAGATCTTGCTAAGAGATAATTGATTCCTAGAATAGTCTTGAATGTATGGGATGCTGATTCTAAGGCCTCCGAAGGATATAAGCTCGCAAATCAAACAGAGAAATAGCAAAAATTATTCAAATCCATCCAAAACAAGATGCGAAATGAATTCAAGAATAAACAATATCTTTTCTTGACTTATGCATGCACGCAACAAGCATAGATTGCTTTCCACAGTCTGAACAGCACTGGTACATATCAGACGACTCTCAAAAAATCAACTGAACACTATCATTGCGATACCGCTCACTAAACTTCAGTGTAAGAAGATTTACCAAGAAATTAATCTTATTCTTGAAAATAATAATATTGTTTTTTGAATTCTTTAAAGCTTCAAGCAAATCAAGAAGACAGTAGGCGATGTTAAGACTTAGTTTAACGATCAGAAAATCACTGAAATTCAAGAAAACTAACTCTTATCGGAATCTCATTAAGAAATGAAAAGCAGACTCCTTGAAGAAGCTAACAGCACATAATTCTCAGATTAGCTTAGTGTTCTCCTTGAAAAGGAAGTGATCGGAAAAACACAACATGGTGTGGAGCACTAGCTTCATATTAAATCCGATAAGCTAGGAAGAGAATTCAGCTCAAATGTTGAGCCCAGTGATGTCCAGCAGATTGTAACCTAGCTTTAGCAAAGATAGAGAGCTAATATTAATCGCCTGGAGTCCCTTAGCAAGGATGAAGATAAAGTTCTGAATCTCTATCGCTCGAAGGTTGTAAACGCAGATTACAATAAACTATCTCACCCATACAATCCTGACACTGGAGCTATTACTGAAGAAATTCTCACTAATGTGCAAAATCAAGCTGCTAACGAATATGCACAGAAACAATAGTAGTTCATGCAGGAAGAAGATTTAAAAGCAAGCTGGATCGAAGATATCAAGGAAATAATTGAAAAGAAAGCTGAATATGCTGCTCCTAAGAAAGGTCCAAGAATCGGAGGTGGATTAAGAAGAGAGAAAGCTGCCAAGGTAGGACCAGAAGACGATGTACCTGAGATTAAGGAGCCCAAAGAACCTGAAGAAGCTGATTAATACTATGCCCCACTAGTTGATAAGGTTCTTCAAAAAAAGTAATTTTTATTATTTGAATATTATTCTCTGTTACAAGCATCTAAATTAATGAAAACTTTGATATTCTCGCAGGAAGAGTAAATATTCCAGATTTGTCGGAGAAATGCAGCGATTGTATGACGGCGAATACAGTGAAGCAATGAAAAACAAGATATTCAAGAATGCAGACGAAAGTTCTACTGATATTGACGGGCAGGAATTCGTTTCAGCAGAGTTGGGCGAAAAAATCTAACGCATTGTTCTTTCCGATGAATAATATGAAAATCTAAAATACTACTTGCAAATCGCTGATATTCTGCCTAATAAGAGAATCAGAGATCTCCATGAATAGACAATGGAGTCCCCCGAAGAGACTCTCTTTATGATAAAGTAACTAGAGCTACCAAAAAAGGTGTTCGATCGCACAGATGCTGCGAATTCAAGTGAAATCCCTCTTAACAACGAAGAATTCGCTGAGCATCTGAACAAATATGTTGCTGAACTTGGACAGGAGTATGTCGCTTAGAAAGATTCCAGAGGAGATGAAAAAATCGTCCTTTATGAGAGAGAACCAAACCTTGTTCCTCTTAAGGTCCTTTCTGTTGATGAGAATTAGCTTCTCCGCGATTGTCTGGCCGCATATGGTCTCGAAACTGAAGCCATTGAAAAAGAAGTTTCTTATTTTATTAGCCACGGTGACTATTCCCCAGAGCTGCTCAAAATGGTTGGAGAATCTGATGCTTCTAAGGAGAAATCACCTGTTGATGCAGAATCTGAGATTGACACACTTATCGAAGCTACTGGACTCTCCAAAGCAGGTTTTGATTTGTTTTAATATTAAAAAGATACTTTCGTTGTTTTTTTTAATATTTAGTTTACTTTGTAGAGTTGAACAGCTTATTGAATCTTGATTTGGAGAAAAATGGAGGACTAGTAGCACAGTAGCTCTAGCAACAAAAAGATGAGCTTGCATTCAATGTCAAAATGGCAACTCCAACCACCTAAGATTTAATCAAGAGTAATAATAATTGTTTAGCATAAATATCTTTAAATTTTTAAGATAATTTGTTTTTATCAAGGCAACACTAAGCTTAGAGTCAAAGACAAGCAAGGAAAGTACAAAAACAGTTCTTTCAAATTCTTCTGAAGTGCCAAAGATTCTCTTATTCTTCGAAGACAGAAACCCATTCCAAATTCTTATGTGTGTTTCAAACTGCTATATGCTGCTCATTCATTTATGTGGATTTAGTTTAATGTCTATCATCTTGTGTCCATACTCATTTAATCAATCAATTTTTTTCAACTTATTCCTCAGTTTTTTTTTACAAATAATTAGTTTTTTTCAGAAAAAAAAAATAAAACGCTCAAAAATAATGAAAACTTCTTCTTAAAAATCTTCTGGAAGGCAAATTCCATTACCTTAGCACTAAGAAGATGGCTAGTAGGCTCAATTCGATGAGGTTATTTTTCCTAGACCAACTTCAACACATGCAGGATCATCTGAAGAGATTTCTTTGTCACTTGTGATGAACCAAGGATTTATGTTCATAGTCAACAATGAGCAAATTCCTTATGCTTAAATAGCATTTGCGGAAGATTGCCTACCTAATTTCAACGCAGTAACAGCTCTTGATAATTTTAGTTCTCAATAAAACATGGTGGTTACTCCATGGAATGGAGCTAAAGCATTTGTTGAGAGAAACTTTTCTTCGCAAAATGAATAATAACTCGTTAAAGAGTATCTCGCCCTTAACATGCGTGATTCTAGAATTCTTCAAACATTGAATGCAATATTCAATGAAACACCTGAAAAAGAATGGCACAAACAAGTTGTTGAAAATCCTCTGAGCATTAATCTCAGGAGCATCGAGCTCATACATGGATAGTTTCTGCAGGAACTTGTGTCGTTATCGTTGAGATAGTTTACCTCTTAAGGATTTGAAAATGCCACAAGTGACCTGTCTGTATTTTCACAAATTCGGCCACTTTAATCGATAATAGCTTATGCAGATTGTTTTCCGTTTGCTGCAGAGTAGATTCCACTTCTGATCACAAAACAAGGTATGATGTAGCGTTAATTATAAAAAAATGGATCTTCCAAGGCATCCAAAGACATCCCACTTGAATCCTGGTAGCATAAAAACGTAGATTAACTGTTTTCATAGTACATCTAATCGTATGTACGCTAATCTCAATAAATGAAAGAAAGTGGAGAATCCAGTCACCAATCCATGGAAGGAACTGAAATATCAGATTCACATTGGAGGCTAATTGTGCTTCAGGAAATCATAAACTAATTTCATTAGCCTGTTCCAGATACTCTTGTTACGCAGGGTTTAAAAGAAGATCAAGAAAATGACTTTTTTAAACGATAATTTAGATAACAGATAAAAACAATTCAAGCTGGGATAAAAGCACGAGGATAATAAGAAAGGGATAATCTATCAAATGATAGGATCATGAGTGACTGTGATTCCGAAGGGACACTTGAATTCGAAGATTTAGAATAGAATAACTAAAATAGCTCTTCGAAATAATTAAGTTAAGGGCCTGAAAAAATAGACTTCAAGAATAACAGAGCCGAATCATGGAGGAGTTTGGAGTCTAAAATTTTACAAGGAATATCCCTCTCTAAACATGAAGAAGACTAATGGAGATATTTTGCTTTTGAAGTATAATTAAAATCTAATTTCAATTTTCTAATTTTGGTTTAACAACATAAACATTTTCTTATTTGTTTTTTATCAGGATAACATCTTGAATGCATTAGTGACACTAGGAGAAAAATCTCTTATTTCAGATGAAGATATACAATCTGGTCTCAAATGCTACTAAATATTATATTGCTTAGGCCACAAAGCTAGTTTAACAATTCTCTACAGTTTACTTTGCTACTGTGGAAAATTCTCTTAAGCCTTGTGTCTTGTTGAAAACACGAATTTGAATGTTCAAAAAGCGCACGCATTAGCGAAAATACAGGAAAATAAAAAATCAATTGACTTGATTAGTAAGAGCTTCAAGGGCTCGAGCCAAATGGGATCGAAGATTTAGTTTAGTTATATATTAACATCTCTGCTGAAGAAACACAGTAAGCATCTTGGCGCTCTTACAGCTTACCTTATCTTGAACAAGAATGTTTCTACGGATTTAGAAATTGGCATCATATTCAAGCTCTTTTTAATCGGAAAACTAGTTCAAAAAGGCATTTATTTTGAGCAATCTTCTTCAGCTGCAACTAAAATATTTCAATATATTCTCAACAATCTTGAACCGAATTTTTTCTATGAGTTCATCACAGTTTTGTTTGTCAAGAAAGCTCTTGAAAACTTATCTAAATCGAAAAAGCAGGCTCAAACTGTTAAGCAGACAAAGGGTTCTTAATCTTCTAGCTCCATTAAATCAACTTCTGCTTTGAAACCTCAGAGTAAAATGTCAACTAGAAGTTCAGGAAGTTCTGGTGTTTCAGCTGAAAAAGGGAAACAAAACGAAAATGGAGATCAGCTGCCATAACCATGGGACTAGTTTGTTCAGACCACTTTAGGAATATGTAAGAAGAGGGGGGGAAGGAATAAGGATATGAATTATTTACACAAATTATTTGACTAGCTGTGAAGGATATTCGCACTTTCCTTGATAAAGAAAATTTGAAGTTGGATAGTATGATCCACAATGTGAATACAGACCACGATGCTCGCAGAGACGCACATCTCATCTATTCCTTATCTATGTCAATCCTTTTCAAGTACATTTTAGATTTTCTCAAATAATTTACTGATGAATTTTTGAAATAATTTTTTTAAAAATATTTTGCTTAAATGAATATGTTAACATTTTTTCATATGAAAACAAAGGCCAGAAAAAGACTACTAAAGAAGTTACTTCGATGAAAACAAGAGCAAAATGATCAGGCAAAACCATATTAATTGTAAGATCGTGCATGACTTCTTGACTCCGACCAGAATGTGGCCATTGAATCTTGTTAACAAAAGCGAAATTTTAACCTATGATAGAGGTACAATTCCATTGTTTCCCTTTAATAATTAAGTACAGTTTATTAATATATTTAAAAAAAAAAAATGATTTGAAGGTGCTCCTCAATTGACAGAACACTCAAATCCAAATCAATCCGTTTTGCTTGTCCACGATTCGATCGCTGAAAACTCTTAAACCTAATTATTAAATTAGCATTCTCCTCATAACCTCTCAGAAGATTACCCACTTGAGGGATAAACTTTTAAAAAATAGCCTAATAATGAATAATTAGTTCTTTCTGAGAGTAATGGACAGTAACAACTTTAAAAAGAAAACCAACAATCGATCTAAGAATAATAGCAGATTTAGGGAAACACATAACAAAATGAAAATTTAGCAAAAAATTTAGAACTAAAAACTGATATTTCTTAGCACTTATCAGAATAGAACTAAAATGGTAATAAACAAGATGATCTTCACCATGATAATGATAATTAATTTTAAGGATAACAAGGACTTTCTAATAATTTTACATTTTAATAGCAAAAGCCTTCTTAATAATAAGCCGATCCTTCTGTTTCAAATGTTTAAAATCCCCCAAAATATGAAAAATAAAGTGATCTTCCTTTGATCAAATAACAATAAAGAGAAGATGGAAGAGGTTGGAAATTCGAAGGACGACTTGTAAGTGAATTTCCATGTAGAATCAATGAAGATGAAATACTCATGGATTCTGATCCCAAAGCTCAAAAGAGATAAGAAGGCCATTTCGTTTTTAACGGATAGGTATTTTCTCGCTTGCAAATTCGTTCTCGTTATCTGTTGGCCTCTAGTGGAGAATAATTCTTGAATAACCTTGTATTTAGTAGTTCCTCTTCCTTTTTAAATACATACGCTGTATCCGTGGGTCTTTCCTGCATTTATGCTGAGCCCTATCTATGCAATCTCTCTGAATTGATCAAAAACGATTTTGATCAGGAATTATGTAGTATCAACCACGAAGGTAAACTTGTCAGTGAGATCTCCGGGCTATTCTAAATCGTCTCACTTTGTGTATCTCTTCACAACAGTGAACTTTACGGGATGCTCGCTTTTCATGGGATTAATGGGCTACTCGTCGATCACGAAGGATTCATTAAAATGCCTCATATTTTGTAATTGCTAGAAGGATCAATTTCCCTTGATTGGAACACGATTCCACCTGAAATGTTATTAGAAGATTATCCCATGGAGGAATGCTCAAAAGCTGATGTGTGGGCGTTAGGTTCTCTGCTGTATTCGCTATTCTATGGGAAGAACATTATTTCTTAGGAACCTACTTGCTTGATTGACTAATACTAGCAGGAGATTAATAAATTCAAATCACTTGAGCATATCGATGGTCTTTTTGCATAAGCTAACTTACCATCTCAACCCAAAAAACCTGCCTCAGCTTCATTAGCAAAGAAATCTTAAAATAATACCTCATCTATTTAAGAAGAAAAAGAGAAATCTAGATATTTTAATCCAGAGCAATTTACTCCTTAGTTTAAGGCACTCCTAGAAAGCTTAATCAGATAAAGTTTAGTTTTTGAACCATGTGCTAGGCCAAAAGCACTGGAACTTCTCTTAGAAGTGCATGAATTCATTAAAAAAAGCAACCCAGAAGGAATCTTTGCTCTTTATAACCCTGATAAAGTAAATGAAAGGAATAAATCATTAGATAGACTTAGATTCATCTCTCCACCTGCACCTTAGTAGGAACCACTATCAAATAAACAGGGGAATTAAGTTCAATAATAATAGTAGCAAAAGTAAGATGCTGTTACTATTTAATCAGCTCCAACAACTGATCAGCAGTTGCTTCCAAATCAAAGTAATATTTAAACAGATGATTGATGGATTATTAGTGATTAAACTTTTATTTTTAACTTTTTGATATTTTTTATTTGTTATGACTAAAAGCTTAAAATGCAGAGGGTATTTCTTAAAAGAATCCAGATAAAACCATAGAAAATAATAATGGTCAAACTCCTTCTGTTTAATAATCTTAAACGAATCCTTAGGCGCTTTAAGATGGATCTTAGTAGCAATATGGAGAAACAAAATAAATTTCTGGTAATCTTGAAAATAAGCAAGGCACTCTAGAACCGCAAAAGGAATCCATCTAGCCTTAAAGCTAAAATATTCAATAGCCACCCTAGAATGCACTCCCAAATAATAGAAAAATAAGTGGAGAGGCGGATCATTAAGTTGAAGAGAGAAAATCAAAATTCGCTGAGGAAGCAGCTGACAAGCCCAAAAATTATCTTGTGACGGAGATGGAGGAAGCTATCGAGCAAGAGAAAGAATTCTGGAAGAAAACAAAGTGCTACTTTATTGGAGGTGGTTCTGTGTTGCTTCAGCAGGAGAAAAATTCATTTTATTTTACTCCTTTCAAGACAGAGCATCATCTGTTCAAAAGAGGGTTCTCGCAAAACGCTGTAAGAATAATTAGTTTGAGTTTTATTAAGATAAAAAATTTAATTTATGGAATGTTTCACTTAGAGGAAGGAATAGAAGGTGAATAGCCTAAAAACTTAACTTATGGGTGAGGGAATCATGATTCTCTAAGAAGAGCGAGAGATTGAAGGATACTTTGGAGAATACGGTCTCCCCATCAGCAGTTACATCAGAAACTAGTTTACAGGCAAGTCATCCATGATTGGGTTTGAAGAAAAGACAAGGATGCCGAAGACAGACTCAGAAAAATCTTTCATTGAAGATATTCGCGACAAGCATCTGTTTTTCAGAGAACATTAGTAGCTCATCAAAACAATTGCGACGATCAATTCGCAGTACAAGAACTGTAAGAAGTTTCTTGATTTCTTTGGTCACTGGATATGCTGTGAATTCCATGGTGTTAATGCTGCTCCTACTGTTGGACCAAACACAGGACCTCTAATGCTGATAGGAGAACACAAAACACTTTTCTACAATAAAAATACCTCCAAGGCATTTTTGTTTGATTACTCTGCCATGACCTTCTCAGTTTTTGAAGAGCAGCCTGAAGAAACTAATAGGACACTTTTGAGTGTTCTTAAGACTCTCTCGAATTCTGGTCATGTGGAATAGCATCTATTATGGGGCTGCAGATATACAGGGTCACTAAGTAACTGGGAACCAATAGAGGGAAATCTTGTGTTTTATGATACTGAGATACAAGTGAATGGTGGTGTTTAGAGAAATTTCGTGTATTAGACAACGATGCATCTTTCAAATGGGGAAGTTTACAGAGGAGGGCTTCTAAATGGACGATTTTGGGATTATGGAAAATTATACAGAGGAAACACACTGGTTTTAGAAGGAAATTTTGTAGATAACACCATGGTGAATGGCGCATTGTATTATAACGATGAACGTATGAAATAGCCGGATGTTCAGTTGCTTAAGTACATTGGTGATGTGATGTAAATTATGGAGAATGGCACTTACTAAAAGCATGGAAAAGGTTAGCTTTTCTTTAGAAGTGGTGACATCTACGAAGGCGATTTTATTGAAGACTCCTTCTAAGGGTATGGCAAGATCCTTTACAAAGGAGGTGCTGATGGATACTTTGAAGGTAAACAAATTTTTAATGCTATTTGAGCAGTAATATATTTTTCTGTTTGAAAAAAGGTGAATTCTACAAAGGGCTAAAACATGGTGAAGGTCGACTAATTGACTTAGTCCGTGGTATAGAATTCGAAGGAAGTTACTTCAACAACAAGCGTCACGACTACGGAATCGAGAAACTACTTGGAGTCCAAGAATACATGGGCTACTTCAAGGATGGCAAAAAGAATGGTCACGGCAAAATTATCTATGCAGCTGGCAGTGTCCGGGAGTACGAAGGTGCCTTCGAAGATGACAAAAAGCACGGAGAAGGGATTGAAATAAATCAATTCGGGAATCAATGCCTCGTAAAATACTGGAAAGACAGCCTCATTAGCTCCGCTGTTCTCAAAAAGAATAAATTGCCGGAGGTATTAATCCCTGAATCCAAATCGGAAGACAAAGAATTTTACACGTTTGCTTGAAATAAATAGATAACTTTAGAATGTTTTAACCTTGATTTTGCAACAAATAATAATAATATCAGCTACTTTAAAGCTCCAATTGAATGGGTTTGTTTAGCCTTAATTAGCTAGAATAATTTAGAAAATATAAGTACTCAAAGTGAAGTGTTTAATAATATAAAACAGCATGATAACAAACAATTCATTGATCTATCATTGCTAGTGAGTCTGTGAATATTAATTTAGGTAGTGTTTTTGTTGCATTTTGAGATCTTCTTGATTGAAAAAGTAGTCATAAATCAAAGAGACTAAAATTTTGATGTTTATCGGTTTTTCTATGAATCCTTCCATGCCTTATTGGAGACAGATGGCTTTTTCATTAGCATAGGCTGTGACTGCAAATACTGGCGCTTAGTTGATGATGTTGTTTTTCATTAGAATCTTCAGTTCTTCGTGAGCTTTGTAGCCATCCATTATCTTTTGTAAATGAAAATAATGATAAAACTCAAAAAGTTAAGCAATAATATCCTTACAGGCATTTGTATATCCATGAGATAAATCTTATACGATTCGTTCTGCTGCTCTTTAAGAGAGATAGCTTTGTCAAGACACTCTTATCCATTGCCAGCTTTATGGAAGATTACGTTGGAGCATTTCTTAAATACCATTTCGAGAATATTGAGATTAAAAATATTATCATCAATCCCTAAAATGTAGCACTTTTCAGCAAAGACTTACCAAAGTTTTCCATCAAAATCATCGATCTTTAAAGTTTAGCAAATTTAAGTTGAAGTTCTTTGCTGTTTTCTCTCTCGCTTGTAAGGCGATGGAGGAGGAGCTTTCTTGTTTTTCCAGAATTCAGGGTTGTAAAGTAAATCCTTAGGTGTATCTCCTGTGGATGAAAAGTTATCTCCTTCTTCGTCAGTCAGGTCATTCCGATTCTTGAGTTTATTAAGTTCTGCTCTTGGATGACTTTGATAGTGCCATTTATGCTGCTAGAATGGCTAATCATTTCCTTTGGATTTTTTACCAGTTTTACTCGAGCAAGCCGATAAATATGGTGATTTTGTAAAATAATTCTAGGTTAATTCATATTTTTAATGCTTTTACAGCATATTCTCAATGGAATCACCTTCTACCATTCCATTTGGAGTTGTAGTGAAGAATATATCTGGTAAAGCGTTCGAATCGTTCCTGGTCTTGCAGTTAACTTCATGCTGTGTCAATTAAAGCGGTGAATACTTACTTCCTATGCTATTGTCATTCACGAGATTTGAGTGAGAACTAAGTTGAGATTTATGCTAACTATCCCCTAAAAAACAAGACCCCTGTTTAATCTCATATGTACCTGTATGATATTTTGCTCTGATTTCTTCTGTAATTTCAATGAAGGGAATATTTTTTTCACTTGGTGAGATGTGACTAAGAATATGAGAGCTGATATTTGAGAGTTACCCTTGCATTGGAATCTATTTTGATTTTTTTCTGGGATTTAAAGGTTTCTAGACGGAGTAATTCAAGATCGTTGAATTGCCTAGATCAATCTCAAATTGTGAGCGACGATTGTTGTAATTTGCAGATTAAGGAAACGTGTAACGCTGAGTGTTATCGTAATCTAAGGAAATGTATTTTTGCATCTGCAAATTAGTGGAATGCTTCAAGAGCGAAATGTTCGATTTATCTTCTTTCATTTCACTCTGAAACAAATTATTATCTTTTTTTCCAAGAACAACAGAAATTTGCTGAGGTTAAAATTAATTCGATGGCCGTCTGCTATTTCCAGAGTTCCCATTGCTATTTACGTTAAGATGACAGTTGCTGAAGGATTCTACTCCTATTTCTAATGTATCATCACCTTAATTTTCACAGGGATATTATGCAACTGTTGAAGTTCCTGCAATGATTAATTGCTGAATATTTGGAGGGACTGCTATTTTCTTGAAATATTATTATTGCTCATCTAGTTTACTCCCAATAGCCTTTGTGCTTAGTTGTATTTATGTTGAACTTAAATTATTGTTTTGATAATTGATACTTTACCTAGATAGTTTTCCATTGTTTTTAATTCCTGCCATTTTCTCAACTTGTTCTGGAGTGAAAATCCCACCTCCTTGCTCAGCAGATTGCTTTTGCAGCATAAGAATCCGACTTCGAAGGGAAGCAACATCAATAGTTTATTTTGAATCAAAATCTGAATAAAGCAGGAATTTAAAACTACTTCCTTATCCTTAAGTTGATTTAATAAAAATCTAATAAAATGGACCTAGAATTCCAACAATCTTCCTAGAAAAATCCAAACCCAATCCAGCACTAGTCTTCTTGCTGAAATCGCGCTCTCGTTAGCAATATTATATTAAACTATTACAGAATAGATTCCTTTTGTGCTCTTCCGACATGCCTTCTCCACTATCTTAAACTTTTACCCAAAACAGTCCCTTTTCCTATTCCTTCACTTTGACATGTACAAATCCACTTTTAGTATATTTTATAGCATTTCCTATTATCTCAAAGAACAATTACGTCACTCTCTTTTTATCACTATTCACATGATCTGATGAAGTTGAAATCGTCACAGAATATTCTAACTTCTTTTCTTAGATTTAGTGTAAATATAAATCCTTAATTTCATCCAGAACTTCTTGCAAACTAAATGGCTAAGCCTCTATATCAAGATTCCCTTGATTTGTTTAGAATGCTGAAAGATCAGTTACTGTGTTAATCGTGTGCAGGAGTATATACCCATTGTTTTTAATAATATGTAAACTTTGCATGATATCTTCTAACTAATCGATTTACGTTTATCTATGATTTAAATGATTATTGTTCTCTTCTAGCAACCGATTAGAGTTACTACTTGTTTGCTAATATTATTTGAAATATTAACTCAGAAGAATTTCTGATATATTAATAATCGAATTCAGTGGTGTTCTAGAAATATGCTGCATTGTGTAGAGTAATTCTTCTTTGTACATTTCGAGTTCCTTGAGTTTTTCATTGATGAGCTGCTATGTCGAATCGGTGACTAAAATAATCAATGCAGGCTAGTTATCCCATTCGATTTAGTTGATTTTAAAGTCGAATTATCTAAAAAGCTTTTCGCTGTTTGTGAGCTACACTTACAGCATACTTGGTGTGTTTAGTAGTCCATCTTGCTAATCAAGTCTGTCAGGTTATTATTATTCTTCTTCCTCAGTATTTTCTTTATTTTTCTAAGCAGAAATTCCTGTACCATCATCGAAATTTGTTATAAATGGCTTTAGAGTCTCACTCCTATTGGTCTTTTATTCTGAAGATTGACATCTCTAAACTGATTTGAGAACTCCATAAATCAATTTGCCATCAGTAAATGAATTGCGCTGTTTTTGCTTATCTCTATTACTTTTTTGTTTTAAATCAAGATTTAGTTTTGAACTTGATGGAGTCATAATCGAATCACTGCTTGGCTTGAAGCTGTGATGTTCTTGTATTGCAGAGAGATTAAGAGCTGGCAGTTGATGAGGCTAAGAAGAATTATCAGAATTAGTCTTAGGCTTAGAAGTATTGTTGTTTTTACCATAAAAAGGGCTAATCAGCGATTGTAACGAACGTCTTTTATTATTTTAAGACTAAATCCCTAAGCTATTCAAGCGTATTCTAACATTTGATTCTGGCTTACTGATTTAGACTAAACTGCTTGTTTTTCTAATTGAAAGAAGTCTCCTTTTTTAAGGGTGTTCAAGCATCTACGGTTTGATTGAATTAATGCTGTTGAAAATCGATTTCTTCGGGCTAATATTGCTAGGATCTTTTAGATTATTACTGTTGCTAAAACTATTATCTTTTTTTGGATTCTTTGCAATTTAATCTAAATAATTCATCAGCATATCATAAAGTGAATTGGAGGGTTTTTAGTTCTGCTGATTTGGCGAAGCACTTAACCCTGGTACAGGTACAAAAATCTCTTTAAATCTTGCTAATATTTCTTGTTCATGACTGCAATTCAGCTATTTAATCGAAATCTTGTTAGCGAATTTTAAAGTTAAATCTGATAACTAAGAACTTTACAATAAACTCGATCGTGACACTACTATCAAACCTGAAGATATCTACTCATGCACCATGTTATATAAGCTAGGAGAGTTGGAATCTCTCTTAGTCTATTGCGGTTCAGGTATTTTTTATTTAAAATTATTCCTCGACTTAAGTTCTTCGTAATAGAAATAGAACAGAAAAAGCAGTGTAAGTGTAATTAGCGTAGTTATATAAAGCCAGAAAGAGCAATGCTGAAAGAGAATCACACTGTAAACAGTTACAAGAATAACCGAAAGAAGCAGACGATATTTCCAAGCACTTATGTTTCGAAGTAGAAAAAATGCAATAAGAATGATCGACAACCCTTTGAGTAGTTAATACTTGAGCTCAAAGGTATTATTCCCTTTGTCACTTTAGCATTCATTATGTCCTATCTAGTCGTATAAGATCGAATTGAGATTACCAAATAATACTTGTTCGAGATACACTATTTGGATTAGCTGCCATGATACAACCTACAATCTCCAGAGAAAACTCCCTTTTCTTTTCTAACTAAAACCTAACACTAATAAGTCAATTACTCCTATGAATATTTGTGTTATTGATTCACCTAGCGAATCATCTGTAGAGGACTCACTAAAATGCTGCTCGCTCATGTTAATAGTAAATAACACGAAGAAAGCACAGGCAAAACAAATTTAAAGGCACATAAAACTCAAGCCAGTATCCTCAAGTTGCTGTTAAATATACGCTTTTTCGATTTCGCTATTGTCAAATGCATGTCTGTTCACTAATATTTTCCAGATATTTAAAGTTTTTTTTGGTTTATCAGCAGTTTAAGTGAGTCTAGCGTTGTTATTCTCGAGATCATTACAAAGATGTTTATTATTTTCTTCATCAATTTAGCAAATTTCATCTTTTTCATCTTTCTTTTCAGGTACAGATTCGTGTTATTCTCCACGATGCTTTCTAGAAAAGACAGATTTGATCTCACCATGAGGAAGTTTTTATCTTGCTTCAGATTTTTCTTTGTAAGGTTTAAAAATACAAAAGCAAAAACTAAATTCAAAGTCAAGCCAACACAAATAAGCTACCTTGGTAGACTGGTGACTCCGAATAGCTTCCAGTTGACGGTGTTGCTTTAAAGGCAAGCTACTCTCTGAGCATGAAGTTATCTACATCTCCCCGCTCTGTGTTATCTTCTCTTTTCATGCCCACTTAATTACAGTAGTAGTTTTAAATAGTCAATAACTGCTAAATTTCGATCTATTTCCTCTGTGGTAATTTTTCCTCTTTTCTTTAGTATCTTGTATCTTACTCTTCCCTCTAACATTTCTCTATCGATTTATCAATTCATCAAAATGAGGAAAACATAAAATATGATTTCGATCAAAATAGACATTAACTTCGTTTCAGAAATATTTGATCACAAAATTGTTATCTTACACTCAAATCTAAGAATATTCTTCTCCTACATGAAATATTGTGTATTGATAATAAAAACCTACTTTATTGTATTTTTTTATTAATTTAATCGAACAAATATGGATGAAAATCTTCAACTAGATGTTTTACAGATTTCAATTTAAAAAGTAAATAAAGGGAAAAAAAAAGGGAAAAGTAATTTTATCCTCTTGATTTCAACTGTTTTAAGCTCTGTTACACTTAAGCAAGTTAGACAAACTTTAAAAAAATGAGCAAATAAAAGTTTCATATTTTCATCAAGTTTTTTTTCTAACAAAATATCTTTGATATGAAAAAAAAAAGATTAGCAGCCGAGAGAAAGGATATTAAAACGAAAATAAACATAAGATAATTTGGAAAGGAGAGGATTTATACAAAATGCAATGGTAAAAGAATATGTCTTAATTTAAAGAAAGCAGCTGTTTTCAAATAATTCTGAATTTCACCATCAAAAGCAAGAACATTCGGCGCTTTCAATATCAAGCATTTTGCAATTAGTTTATTATTGAAGAGGAGAAAGAAGAGACAAAGTTGAATTTTGGTAGTCTTTTCCTTTGACTAAATTCATGAGAAAGTGATGTAGATTCTTAGCAGAAATGAGATTCTGTTAATTTTGCCCGACGATAGTCTGGAATTCGGAGTTGATGTTTGGTGGGAGATAAATGAACAGTCCTGGTAAATTAACTTCAGTCTGAACGTTTTCAAGATTCATGAAGTAAAACAGCCCGTGCATGTGTAGTCCGTGATCACTCATCATAATCACAGCTGTATCCTCCAATTACCCACTGGAAGACATACCCTCCAAGAATTCAGCCAATGGTTCATCTAAATATCTAACTACCTCTCCTGTCCCCTCGTGACCGTACTAATACTCCAAATGCATAAATTTTTATTCGTTTTTGTATTCCTGGAAAAAGCTCTTTGCATAATTCAAAGTTAGATCAGCAATAGGCTATCCATAGGTGCATCGATTTAAGATAGAATAAGGACCATGGATTAACTCAAATTGACTTTCAGGATTTTAGTAATTAGGGTTGCATTAGAATGAATATGTTTCATGATCATATCTAAGAGACTTTTATACTTCGGCGGCGTCTTCATCAAATCCAAGAGAAAGAGTCTAGCAAATATCGCTTGCATGGCCAGTGATAAATCCGCTTGCCTTGAAATCTTCCACTATGCCACTTCTCTTAAAATCTTAATTTTCTGCCTTTTAGGAATTATTGTCTTTTATTTATTCTTGTTTTTAGTTGTTTTCTTGATTTTACTGGCTTGTATTATCTGCTTCCTCCTTCCTCTATGGAATGTTTCCATAAAGAAGCATTTCTAGATTATCATATGTATATGGCTTCAGTGAATTGAAACGATAAAATTCATAGGATTCTCCTGCAGTATGAGTGGATTCCTAGTTATTATATTTTGTGAAATTCTTTGCTGGATTTGTTTATTTTTCTGAGAACGAACTATTTGTATTGTATGTAGGCTACTGCTATGTCCTTTTCTAGAACCAAGATACTGTTTTAGGGAGCTTTAGGTGCATCGATTGTCTGCTGATCGCATCGATGAAGATCAGTAGCACATTGCGCACAAGTGGCTTGCCACTTTCAGAGTTGTTCAACTTCTCTGATCTTTCCTGACTTAGAGTTATGTTCTTCTTTACATGAATAATATACTCCTTTTCTTCTCTATCAAATACGACTTCATGACCAGCTTTATTTGCAGAAAATATATTATCATATCCTTTGGCCTTCGCGAAAACAGTCTTCTAGATGTTTGCATCCATCCTGTTCAGCTCTGATTCTTCCTTTAAGCTTGCAAATCCAACATACCTTTCATCCCCGACGGCTTTTTCAAAGTACTTATTAAATAACTCAATAGAATTTTCATCTGTTTGGGGAAATGTATCACAAGTTGGGCGAATAAGCTTAGAAACGTCTTACCAGCCATCTACAATGGTATACCAGCAATATTCAGGTTCTTTTATCTTGCACATTTCTGGATTTGATTCATTATCTATTTATCCGTTGATGCCCTTAGACCACTGACTGCAGCCATTTCTGACAAAAACGAGGTAAATCAGAAGGGCAGACGCAAAAATGAAAACGAAATTCAGAAACAGACAAAGTTTTTTGTTTTTTCTGAAGCAAATCGACCAAATCTTGACCAGTCCATAAATTTAGATGAACACGAACAGCCATATGATGTGGATTGCGTTGATTCCTCCAATATACTCATTCATTGTAATAGTTTGATCACCAAAGATAAGCAGCCAAATAGCTGCAGCTAGCGAAGTTATGGGAAACCATCGATTCGTTTTTTTCTCGACGAGCATGTGTACTTAAAGGAGAATGGAGCAGCAGTTAAAGAGAATGAAGAACACCCATAATTTGATTTTTGGGAGAATGAACGAGTTGAGACAATCGTGATCATTTTTGTATGGGCACTTTTCTTCCATAAGACTGTGAAATAGCCACACAATAACAAGAAGAGAGATGCTCAAAATGGCCCATTTTTTCTGTTTTTTATCTAAATCACTCCAAAAAGACTTCATGCACTTCTTCAAGCTGCCTTTTATTTCAATATCAATCAGGTTATTCTCATCAATATTGTTTGCCTCGAATGTATCTATATTTTCTTCTCCTGAACCTTAATAGTCTCCATTTTATTAATTAGAAAAACCTATATGCTGTTAAACCTCAATGTCTAAAGGTTTGTAGTCTTAGTTTTTAGCGTTTGCTTTCATCTGACTCTGTTAATCTTTTGTAATTATTGCTTTTTTAGATTTTTACTGAGTCAAAATTAGCTTTTAAGAAGAAAAAAAGATAAATCACATTTTCACAGAATTATTAGGTTAAGAGACTGAAGTTATTAAATAGAACTTTTACCTAATTTGGTTATTTGTCCTAGTTACTCTGGATAAAAAGAAAAACCACAATAATTTACGCTTGAGATAATTTAGAAATTTGAAATGTGTGTAGTGGTCTAACTCAGATTATCTATCTATTTTTTGAAGGTAGAAGGAAATTTACAATGTTAAACACCTATGGATTTGTTACTGTTTAAGATTACTGAAATTTCTTTCTATTTTTTTAGAAGAAAACAAATAAGTGCTTTTTTTAATTTAGAAATTAATTTTAGAGGCTTGAAATTACTGTCTTTCATTCTTTTTAATAAAATTATAAATCAAACTTTCTTCTAAAAGATAATAGACAAATTTACAAATCAATGCAAACACATATTTGAACTGTAATAAAGATTAACCAAAAACAATTCTAGATCATTTGCAAGAACAATTTGTAGCGTCGATGCCGAGCTGAGTGCATTGAAGTTGCTAGCTGATAGACTAATCGAAAAGGCTTTTCCCAGATAGTTAGGTTTAGTTGCCATGCAATAAATGATGGATAAAATAGTGAAGATTCAGAGGAGATACGATATACTGAGAGTTAGCAGCTAGGAGTTCTTATTGGCTTTTTGGAACGGAAGAGGGCAAATTTATAAAGAGGGCAGGTTGGTTAGCTTCATAGTCTTGTTTCTTTTTGGAACCAACCATGGAGAGAAGGCCATGCGGACTAGATCCGTGATCGCTGAAGAGAATAATCGCAGTATCTTCCAATAATTTTGATTCTTCTGCTTCCTTCAAGAAGTTAGACAATGGCTCGTCGAGGTAAGCAATAGCCTCGCCTGTGAAATCCTGCCCATCGTGGAATTCTGCTAAGAATAGTTTCGGCTCGTTTTTGTAAGCCTTCAGAAATGATGCGGCGTATTCGGTAACATACTCTGAAACCTGCTTCCCGAAAAGACATCTCCTTACTATTGCATTCGGGCCTTGCGAGAATTCCTTGTTCATGCTGGGATCAGTGTAAGATTTGTCGCAGCTGAACGAATTTGCCTCCTAATCAGCTCTAATCGCTTCGTAGGTTGAACTTTGTTTAAGAGTCATGCCGCCTGCAGCTGCAGAGCATACATCGCTGGAACGCCCTGTGATGAACCCAGAGTTCTTAAACTCTTCGAAAATACTTGATTTTTTGATT
>Ga0302271_10001673_pt1 | contig 21073 bp, 44 predicted proteins | sample III_Bog_N1_1_FD_198767 | JGI IMG/M metagenome (GOLD analysis project Ga0302271, IMG submission 198767) | Peat permafrost microbial communities from Stordalen Mire near Abisko, Sweden - III_Bog_N1_1 | ecosystem: Environmental > Terrestrial > Soil > Wetlands > Peat | place: Sweden: Abisko... | reverse complement strand
ATATTCTGCCATTTCATCACGGATGACAAAACGCATTTTGTTTTTCATGGCGGCGGGTTTGCGTGGGCAGGCGGATGGTTGGGTGGCTGACATGCGAACACCTTAAACCATTAACTAAAGATTGGCAACATTTATTTTCTAACTGATAGACGATTTTTTCGGGGCAAATAAATAGATTAAAATAATTATTCCGCGCGAATTAAAGATAAAAGATTCTTTATTCTCTATTGGCCACCACTGTTCTGCAGAACACCTACTCTCCAGAACACCCTAACGGATAGATGTTAGAAGTTGTTAGATCGGAGAGAATTTTTCTGATCTATTTATTCGCGGGCGCGTTCGTGATTTGACTTTTACGCCAGCATTTCAATCTGAATTTCTTCCGCCCGCTTTTCCGCTGCGGATTCTGCCGCATCTTCGCGCTGCGCTTCTTTGCGCGAAGCGGTCAGTTCGGCATCCTCGGGAAGGTCTTGCGCCCAATCGTATGGGTCTTGACTGTCGGGTTGGTAGGTTGTGTTTTGCATTAAATTGTAATTTAATTATTTCGGCAAGCGGGGCGGGAGCCACCCAGCCCCCGCCCCTTGTCATGCCATGCGAAAAATTAGAATTAAAATGTTTCCCCGGGTTCGATAGTCTGGTCAATTAGATAAAACCAAATATCCGCGTTTTCTTCTTTCCCATCAAAAAAGAAAGTGATTTTTTCCACGGGGGCAACCGTGATTTCGATTGCGTAATCCCCAGCAGAAAAAGCAATTCCCTTTTCCCCCGTCAAATCGGGGTTAATTACCGTTTTGATTTGTTCCCCTTTTTGTACGGCGAGTGAACGCAGGAAAGAAAGGGCGGTAGTGACGTTTTGTTCGGTGTCGCTCATAACGTGTAGAATGTAGCGCAGTTTTTAACTAAAGACAAGAACTGTTAGCTAACAGTTTTGGCTTTATTTTCTAATTAGGAAAAATAAGCATGGGTTGCGCCCCGCATCCGCGCCTTGCGCGTGTAGTCAAGGGCAAGCGTGACCTTCTCCGTAAGGTAGCCTTCCCGCCTTCCGCAGTCCATGACATTGCCATGATTGACGGAATCGCGCCCACAATCCACGAACTGTGCAATGTCCGAATCTAAATATTGGCACAAAGAAGTTTCAAATTCAATTATTTCGGTTCCCGCGAAATGGTCATAGTCAGGGTTTAACCCGATGGCGGCGAGAATTAAGCTTGCGTTGTCGTTGGTGACGTTGAACTCGCCCACGCGAACGAGGCGATTCTTTTTCTGATCGAAAAAATTTAGGTTTGCGCTCATGGGTGGTTGCTGCTGACAATTTACCATATCATTAGCCAATGTCCATGTTTATTTTCTAACGGTTAGACGATTCTTTTATTCCAATCTAAATTTTCCTAAACCTGTTAGGCTGTTCTGCAGAACACCTGTTCTGGAGAACACCTAGAGGCACGACAAATAATTAAATTAGAATATTTATTTCTGAAACAAAAAAGGCGGGAGCCACCCGGCCCCCGCCCAATTAGAGCAAACAAATTTCGCGATTAGATTTTACGCGCCCCGTATTTGTCAGAATAAGTAGAATAGAATTTTACCTCAACATCGCTGTCGGGATAAACGGCTTGGCGTTTGCCCTTGACCTTGATAGTCGGGAAAGCGAAATTGCCGCATTGTTCCCAATAGCAGACGGCACGCTGCACAATGGTCTTTCCGCCATCAGTAGAGAAGGGGAGAGTTTCACGATGCCCCCATGAGTCAATCCGCACGGCGCGGGTTCCGTAGTTGTTGAGATAGACGGGGCGAGAATTGGCTGGATCAAATTTCGTTTTCATCACGGAGAGAATGTAGCACGGTTTTTAGTTAATGTATACAACTGTTAGAATCGGTTAGAGTCTATCAGGATTCATTCGGCGCAATTTTTTTTTTGCTTTTCTTTTCCCAAATTTTTTCAAATGCTTATTCCACGTTTGGTTGAGCTTGCGTTTGGGAGTGATGACAGGTCCGTTCATAAATTTATTTGATTAGAATTAATTACACTAGGCGGCTTTTTTCTCTTTCCTTTTCTTTTCTTCCCACCCCCGATCCCTTTCGATCTTGTAGGCGCGGAGCATTTTTGTTTTCTTTTTCTTATGGTCAGGGGCGATATCCACGGGGAAACTAAGGTTTCCCGAATCATCAACATAGGCGAGGAAAACATGGCCCTCAACCTCTACGCAATAGAAACCCCGCGAAACGTGTAAATTCAATTCAGAAAAATGTTTCCCGCTAACGGGCTTGCGTACTGGCTTCATGCGCCATCCATTGCGGCGGAAGATCCGCGCCATGTCGCAAGTAAATTGGCAGAATTTATAGGTTTTGTCAATCCCATAAAAACTTAGAATAGAATAAGTGCAAGCCGTCCGCAGACCGCCATCGTGTTCGGCGCGATCCTTTTTTGTTTTAAAATAGTCTTTTACCACTGCTTTGCGGTCTATCTTGCGGCTGGCCATGCACATAGAATAGCAAAAAATTAGCTAATGCCAAGAAAAAAGATCTAACGGTTAGACGATTTATTCTGTGGACAGAAAATAAATAAACAAAAGAATAAATACTATTAATATCACGCCCGCCCCCGATCCATGCCAATCCGCCCGCTGCGGATATCAGCAACCCCGCGTAGCCGTCCCAGCCAATATGCGCGGTTGGTGGGCGAGCGGTAAAATTCCTTGGCTAGCCCTAAGTTTTTTTTAATTTGTTTTATGCATCCGCAATCGTGACCTAATCGAAAGAAAAAGACCGTGGTATCCCTACCACTTTTGAATTCTGATTTAATTTCTGAGTTCATACGAGAGAAAGATAGCAGAGTTTTTAGCTAATGTCCACATTTATTTTTGCAAGACCTTGAATATCCTCTTGCGGCTATGAAATTCTATTTTATTTTATTTTATTTTATTCCCCTTCGGTGGGGGCGACATTCGCGGCAAGCCATGCCGCACCTTCCGCCTCATCAATCAAATCGTCAATTTGTTCGCGGGCATCGTCAAGATAAAAACTCCACCCGCTCCAATCCCCGTTTCCGCTTTCTTTATCGGGCTGAACAAATAGAAACCTTTCCCTGTCACGGGTGATGGTGAAACCTTTGTATTGGATGGCGTCGGGCATGGCGTAATTATAGCTAATTGTTGGGCGGGCGCAAGACTTATTTTGATTATTTTGCGTCCTCAACCAAAAGATATAGATTCTTTTTTTTGTCCCCGGGCTTGAAAAATACATTGATTTTTAAGCGCAGAGTCTCGAAAATATAACAATGCTCCCCCTCAAGATCGGCATAGGAATAATCTAAAGGAAAATCTCCCCTGTGAATTTCAAACTTCTTTCCTCCGACAAGGGGGCGCGAGGAAATAGTTACTTTGAATTTTTCCCCGTTTTGATTGATAGGGAAATCCCCTAGCATGGCCTTACAGATTAAAGAGCGCTGGTCGGGCGAATCGTCCTTGAGATAGGGGCCAGTTAGAAAAACGTTAATTGCGGCGTTAGCTTTGTCACATGTAATTATATTACTTCATTTTCGTGATTTGTTTTTTTGGTTAGTGGTGGATACAATTAGGCGGGAAATAATTTTTGCGATTGGAATTATGATGCCCACTCTTGAAGGCCATAAACAATGCTTGCAAACGGTTTGTTATCCCAAAAATCTACGCGCACGCAAAAGCGCCCAGACGCGAGGGAAAGGGGCTTGTAGGGGGTTCCCTTTTGCACGTTTTCGCGATATTGCGTAAGGCTAGCGTAAACGAGACTTGAGACGCAACCTTGAAGATCTTGCTTGCTGCAATACTTCCCTTTACCACCATAATAAACCCATTTAAATTTTTTCGCAATGGCGGCGGCTTCGTCTAAATCCTTGTCGATAAACTTGTCGAGGGCTGAAAGCAAAAGAGATTCAACGTTTTGTTTTGGTGTGTCTGACATGGGAATACAATAATGCATTTTTTACCTAATGTCCACAATTATTTTAGGGAAAAATCTAACAGATTTTAACCTAAGTAAAAGGGCGATCCCACCCGGGACCGCCCTCTTTTTTCATTTAGATTTCTCTAAACGTTACCATGATATGAACGACCAATTACACACAAAAAATTTCGTAACCTATTAATTAAACGCTCGCGCATTCGTAATTGGAATATCTCACTCGTTAGATATTCCATATTTGTCCCACGGCAGAACCAGATCATCGGGACCGTAGTCGCTAACGTCCGCTTGCCCGCTCACTTCCGCCCGCTCGTCATACTCATTGTCAGGAACGAAACGGTCAACGTGCATGTTCCAGTCATCCGCAACCGATTCGTCACCATTGGCAACCCGCAAAATGAAATCTTTTGCCGTGGCATCTTCCCCGTTAATGGTGAAGGGGGAAAAACCAATCGTAAAGTTTTCTTCGCGGTTGCTGACTAGCAGTTCGGTTGACTTGCTAGAATCATCGTTTTCCCGTTCCATCTGTTCAAGGTTGAAGGGGTAAGCCTCCAAAAATTCGATTAGAGAAAGAACGGTGAGGGCGGCGGCAGTTGCTTTGATAGTTGCGTTTTGCATACGGGCAGAGAATGACAGGAAGATTAGCTAATGGCAAGACTTTTCTTTATGTTGCCGTAAGTATTTTTGATTACTCGCGGAATTCAAGGGGAATAAGTGCTTGCAAACGACTAATGCTAACTGCCGCCTGTTCAATTTGAGAGTGAATATCTTGAACCTCGGAAAGAATCCAATTAGTTTTTAGTGGGGTGAATTGTTCCAGAGGTTGCAAAACTCCCCCGTCAATTACTCCAATCGTTACGGAATCCTCCGCGCTGACGTTGTAACCGTCACCCCAGACGTTAGCCCGTGCGCCAATCCTCAAGGCGTATTTTGAGCTTTTTACGTAAGCCATGAATTCACCTGAGTTTGGCAGGGTTCCGATTGCTTTGCGTAGGGCTTTAGAATAGTTATTATCAGCAACAATAACATTCTTTCCTTCCATGGTCTTTACCGATTCAAAAATTGCGGGCAAAATTTCATTCAGCTTTTTGGCCAAAAGGTTTTTTGCGCGGATCTTACGTTCAAGTGTGATTGGGTGCATGGCGGTGAGTATAGGGGATTATTAACTAATGGCAATACTTATTTTTACTTATTATTTTCTATTCTGATTTCTTGTTGAGCGGGCTATCCCATTTCCCTTCGACGGGGAGTTTCGCCCCGTGTCCGCATCCGTTATGCCCGTCATTATACAGGCAACCCGTGTGATCGTTTACGCAAACCCCCTCCTTGCCCTCGCACTGGCGCAAGCAATGTTGCGTCCCCGTCCAAGGGTGAATATTGCCGTGGAGAAAAAGGGAAACAGAAAAGGATTTCATGGTTTTGAATTTAGCGATTAGAAAATTTAGCAGTAACGGTGACACTGCTATTGACCGACGAGGCTACTCGCGCAATGCTAACAAATTATGAAAATAGTAAAACACAAAATTAATTATCCCTTGCGGGCGGGGCGCGTTCTTGAGCTTTCATGTCTCGTATTAGTATTTATTGGTTAGTTTATTGCTTTTTCTACACCTTGCGGTTGGTTAGGCCGCATGAACTAGCACTGCGGGCTGGATCTTTCCAGCGATGCGCCCTTGAAAGTAGGCCGAGCCATCCTTTTTGAAAATGATTTTTTTGACAGTCGGGTTGGCGAGCAATGCCTTGCGGGCTTTACTGGCTATTTCGCGATCCATTTTTTCGCGATCCAATGCCTTGCGGGCGATAGCGATAGTCTCGCTACGCATAGCTTGGCGGGCGGATGTTGCGCGTTGACCAAGGACAATGGAAACCCTTTCGTTTCTAGAGAAAAGTTTTCCCTTGGTGGACGGACGATAAACTTGCGGTGAGGTGTCTTTCATGTGGGTGATTATGATTATATTTTAGCTAATGTCAATGGATTTTTCTCTTTTCTATGGATTGCGTGTAAAGATTTATATGAAAAAGATTTGTTCGTCGTGCGAGGTTGAGAAAGAATTAGATGAATTTGTTATAGATAGGCGTCTTTCTAGTGGATTTTCCTCGACCTGTAAAGAATGTAACTCCCGCAAATGTAAAGATTATTATTTAAAAAACGGGACAAAGGTTAGAGAAAAAGTTAAAGAATACAGGGCCAACAATTTAGAAGAAAGCAATAAAAGGCAAAAGACTTATCGCCTAAAAAATAAAAAGAAAACAAAAGAAAATAATAAAAACTGGAGAAAAAACAATAAAGATCGGAAACAGGTTTCAAACAATAGATATAAGACTTCTAAATTAGAAAGTTTAAGCCCCCTGCACGACCCAAAAATTGAATTTATATTATTGGAGATGAGAACAAGAATAAGCAAATGTTTAAAAATTCCTTTTGCGATTGACCACATCTACCCATTAAATAAAGGCGGGTTACATCACCATCAAAATCTCCAAGTAATTCCTGTTTCAATTAACTCTTCAAAAAGAGATAATCTTGATTATCGCCATCCTTCGATATGTCACTGGACGGACCTGCCGGAAAATGTTTTAATTCTAATTAGAAAAGAATAGTTATTGCTCGTCAAGTTGCAATTGGCTTTCTTCAACCAAAAAGCAATTAGAATCTTGATCCTCGATAACGTAAAGACCAGTTTCGGGGTGGCACTCAATTACGGTGCCGATAAAATCAAAATCAAAAGTAGTCCCGGGCTTGGCGGTTGCTAAAACTGAGTCTCCAATGTTAAATTTCATGGTAGTAATGGGGTGAAGTGAGTCTGTGAGTTAGGCTTCTGTGTATCCGTCTGTGCGGAGTCCTCGGATGAACCGGGAAAGAGCGCGCTTGTTCCCGCAAATTTCAATGCCGAAAAATGGGCTTCCGTCCGCGTGGGTTTGCTTCCCGTCATGGAATGAGACACAATGGCGGGCGCGGCCTATGGTGTAATTGTAGCGATATGTTTTCATGGTGGTTAGTGTCGCTTGACGGGGTTACTTTAACTGATTTTTAGCTAATGTCCAGAGTTATTTTCGATAATCGAAAGGTTTCGACTTTGCCATGTGGAGGCGGGCAAGCTTGACAATCGCATACTTGCGCGTTACATAGGCGGGAACGGTGCTAAGACTGACAACCTGACCGTTCATAATGCTAAGGTGAGCAATGGAAATTAAGCGATTGCTTTCGCTTCTCTCGCAAAGTTGATAGCTGAAAAACCGATCACCATTTTTATCAATAAGGTCAAGGGCGATGTTGGAAACCAGTTTGGGTCGCTTCATGCCCTACTTTACCATTATTTAATGGTTTGTCTGCAACTGTTAGAAATTAATTTAAGACTTCTACCCCGACCCGATAGAATTTCCTATTTGCTTTTTTCTCCTCGACGCAGTAGATGGTTTCCCAATGTGTTAGATCGGTACTCTCTTGCAGGGTAATTCTAACAGCGGGGATTTTTGCGATTAGAATTTCGGAGGGGGCAGAAACAAGCCCAGAGGTAGTGACAGCCTCAACGGTAAACCAATAATCCTGATTTAAAATAAGCCCCTCGACAGTAATTTCTGCTCCAATTAATACGGAAGAATTTCCTAATTCAGATTTTCCGGCCTCTCCCCAGCGCACGACATATTCTGCAATATCTGGCTCGGGATTTGGATTCCATGAGAGGGTTAATTGGCTAGCGGGGGCGAGTGTCGCAAGCATTAGCGACACGAATAACGATTTCAACATATTTCTGATCTAACTATTTTTGGTTTTGGTTTATTGGCATTCTTGAATGACCGCATCAAGAACAATGGTTTTCTCGTCAAAATGATCGTCTAAAGGGGTCCAATCCTTTAAAAGATTTGAATGCACAGGGCGCGCACCCGCTGCGCGGTCAAGGGCAACGGTGATATGAGGAATTGAATTGTTAGAAGTAAATCCAATTAGATTTTCCGGGTCCGCGCTAACCGCAATGATCGTTTTGCTAATTGCAATTTTATCAATTATGATTTGCACCTTGCGCCCGATTTTATCATAGGGTTGTTTTTGCCCCATGTGGACGGTTAAATGATGGGAAATCTCCTCAAAATGGTTCGGGATAATTTCCCCAACCAAGTTAAGGAGAGCTTCGCGGGACTGAGGAGTAAGGACAGCAGCAACGTAGGACATGTGCGTAGAATAAGTTAATTTTAGGGAATGTCAACTATTTTTCAACCGTTAGAGATTTTTTTCGTCAAGCGGGGCAAAATCATCTAAATCAAAATTATCGGCGGCGAGGATTGATAAATCTTTCATTTGTTTTATTTTGTTTTGGATTCTATTGGTCCAATTGTTAGGTTTCATTGTTTCCCACTCCTCATCGGTAATTCCCGTTTTAATAAATTCCCGATCCCCGGGCGACAGGTAGGGGAAAATATTCTGAATAGAATCTGCCCGCGCCTCGAAACGGTTCATATCGGCGGGGTCGATCATCATTTTTTTTGCATTCGTTTTTCCTGAGAACGGGGAAGTGCGAACGATTTCCATTTCAACTTTGTTTTCGTGTGACATGCGCGTATTGTATTGTATTTTTAGTTAATGTAAAGAAGAAAGGCAGGGAATCTTTTCAGATTCCCCGCCTAATTTTTCAGACTTCCCCGCGAATGAAGCGGAAAACCGCATCAGCGATAGGAACCACACCTAGCCCGTGGAACGTCCAACAAGCTCCATCCCAGATGAAATGCGGAACCCCCGCTACTGGATTCGTTGCCATATACGCCCCTGCAAACACAACCGAAAATGCCGTTCCATATTTTCCAACGGTGGGCGGAACCTTGAAATATTTATGAATGACAAAAGCCACATAAACGACTGGACGGCAAAGGGCATTGTGGGACTTATGGCAAATATCATGGGCCACAATTTCCCCTTTCTTTTGATCCATAATTGCAGTGGCAAGACTTTTTGCCGCAGCATGGGTTTTACGAGTGTTGAAACCAAGTAGGAAATCAACGCTTGCGAGTTCTTGAGGAGTGACCTTGCCCAGAATTTCCGAGCATTGGCTATAGGAAAAACCGTTAGGGCTGCGGGCGAGGAGGTCAATGGATTGCATTTGTGGGGAGACTTTAGTTTATTTTTTGAGGTTGTCAACTTATTTCGCGGCTAAATCACAATGCGTAGGAACCGAGCTACGGGGGCAAAGACTAACCCCGCCCATAAGCTTGGTTGCCAGATATTCCTTCCCGTCGATTTCAACGGGGTAGACTTGAACGTTAGCCCCGTCAACGTTAAGCGTGAAGCTTTCCTGTTTACGGACATTAACGGTGCGGGGATCTTCATTGCAGGACACTAGGCCAAAACCAAGGACTGCGGCGAGGATTGCTAGGCGGATGTTTGCTTTGTTTTTCATAACGGGGCGAGATTAGCTAATGGTTTGCGGTTTGGCAAGATCTTTTTTCAGAAACTTTCCGCCGCCCAGTTTTTTAGGCAAACGCTGGCGCGGGTAGAATTTTTCAATTGGAATCCTTTTCATTAGTTTGCAGTCAGGGAGAAAGGCAACAGCTTGCTTCCCGCCCGAAACCACGAGACCAGAATAAACTGAAACAAAATAAGGTTGCCGTCCTTCTTTTTCCCGCTCAAGATTAATTAGTTTAATATTTCGGAAATCCTCTTTGGAAAACCATTTCTTCATTTGTCCCGCAGAAGAAAAACCAAAGGAATAAACAAAGGTGGGTCGCCCCGATTTGTTTTTATCGTTATCCCACGCATTCCTAAACTCCTTATCTTGCGGGGGCTCGGGATGCTTAATTGCATTTTGGGTTTCCCGGCTATGGATCGTTTGGTAATGATTTCTTTCCTGATAGATCCCCTTGCCAGTTTCCGTTTCGAGTCTGAATAGTTTCGACATGCGCGGATATTAACTAATGATTTGCGGTTGTCAATGATTTTTTAGCTAGGGTTCCGAAATTCTTCTATTAAGAAATAAATCAAAAGGAAAATAAATGTGACGAGTAACATAGCCCGACCCTTTCTATGGTTAGGGAAAATTCCCTTTAGAATTAATGGCGCGGAAAATCGCGATTGGAATTCATGTATTCCGTGACGAGGGGTTCCATTTCTTTTTCCTTTTGATAATAAAGCCCCTCCCCGATATTTTGCAGCTTCATGTCCAATTGATGGTGCGCGGCAGCATCAAGGGCATGGGTGAGGGATTGCGCCCGATCAACTTCAATCTGATCGTATTCGTCGGGTTCCCAATGACTCCCGGGAAAGATTTTAACGACTTCCACGGCATACTCAAAGCGTCCGGGGATGGGTTCCGGTTCGTGACCAATTCGCGGACCCGTCATTACGGGACAATCAGGGAGCGGCACGAAATAGAATTCCTGATTTTTCGTCATGTAGGGCTGGATGCCCCCGCATTCCTCCTTGTCGTGGCTGTCAGATTCGACAAGTGGCGAACCTAGGATTGCCTCGCAATAGAGAGACAAATATTTCAATTCAATTTGTTCGGCGGGCGTTAGGGTTGGTGTGTCCATGCGCGTAGTATAGGTTGGATTTAGTTAATGTCCAGAGTTAATTTCATGTAATTCTCCCATACCTTGAATCTTTTTTATTTTATTTTCCGCGCACTTTCGCGATTTATAAATTAAGGTATTTTTCTTTCCCATGCCCGAACACCAACCCATGATGAATTTGCCGTCCCCGCAGAGGAAAGAACTTGGAAAGTTTTTTGACCTAATAGCGTAGCATGTTTTCGGGCCTAGCGCGGCCTCCGCAATTGCTAGGCAATCAGTTTTTATGCTTGCGCTTAAAGGCCCAAAAGCCATAAGAGCGGGATCATCATAAACCCCTTGAATACGGGCGACAATAGCCTTTAATGCTTTGGTTTTGGCGGCAAGCTCACTTGGTTTTGCTTTCATGGATGTAATTTACGTTAAGTTTTAACTAATGTCCAGAACTAATTTTCTAACCATTCCCTTTGCCATTTTTTGGCAACTGAAATTTTGCGGGTATTCCACCGATTCCCTTCCGTGCCGTCAGGATCGGTAACAATGTAAACACAGGCATAACTATCATATCTAAATAGATATTCCCCGCCCTTGGTCTTGAGCGAGCCGGAAGGAACGGCGTTAAGGTGCTGCTTGTGGGCCGCCGCGAGAATTGCTTTAGTATTCATATTTTTTGAATTAAAAAATACCTTGTTTATTCCTTGCCTCAACGAATTTTTCCCAAAGGGGGCTGGAGATTTCCCGCCTCAGATCCATAAGCTCGCCCGTCATATATCCAAGCTCATTGTGTTTTTTTTGAATCCCTTTTAAGGTTTCCAATTGATCTTCCGTTCCAAAGGTTTGCGCCAGCAAGATAGCTGCACCGTTATGGTCGTTACGATCTTCAAGTTTCTTATACTTGGAAAAGAAAGCCTTCAATTGACGTTTCGCTTGCGGGGTGGTGTTGTCAGTCATGGCCGTAAGATATCATTAATTAATGATTCGTCAACAAAAATTATTATTTATTTCCGCCCCAGCATTTTCCGTAATGCTCTGGATCTTGGTCGCGGACCTTGGCGCATCCGGTTATTGGATTTTCCTTTAGATTTTTTGCCTGTTCTTCCGTGAGGGAGTAAACGTATGGGTGTCCCTTGGACGTTCCAAAAACTCTATAATAAGAAACTACACCAGAATATTTTCCAGTTAGTTTTGCCCGCGCCCTATGGGAATTGGCGGAAACGAAAATGGTTTTAGGTTGAATATTATTTAAAGTGTTCATAACGGTAATCGCAAAAGGCGGAATGATCGGGTTTTTTAGGTTTTGGGGAAAGATAATCGGCCCAAGTGCTGCGCCCCGCGCAAGCCGCTTACTCTGGTTAAGGTGGATTCCAATTGTTTGTTTGCTTTCATAACGGGGACAATTTAACATTATTTGATCGACACGCAAGAACTATTTATTAATATTTAAGCCCGCCTTGCTGCTGATTCATAATCCAGCTTTCCGCATATCCGAAAATGGTAGAAGCGGGGACAAATCCTCTTTTTGCCATTCTATTTTTTTCTGCGGCTGCCCGTTTGATAGCGCGGAATTTCGTCGCTTCATTAAACCTCCGCATTTCGGCGGCATCTTCTTCTGGCGTGGAAGGAATAATCTTCATGTGCGAACAATACCATTATTTAGCCCCGGGTCAAGAACTTTTTTACTAATGTTTTGGTAAAATTTCGCCTTTGGCGACCAATATCCCTCTTGGGGCGGGAAATTGGATTTAGCCCCTAGGAACTTTCCGTTCCTATTTTTTTCTTCAAAGAAAAGATCTTAATTTATTTATCGCCGCCCTTTTCTTAACCCATTTTTAACCTACCCACTACATCTGGTATTTTTCCTCTCCCACCCTTCCCTTTTAAACAAAATTTTTCCATGGCGAAAACCGGGTTTAATTTAATTAAATTATTTTACCCCGATTAACACTCTAACGTTGAGCATACCATATCTAGTATGACTTAGGTTTGCTCAACACCAGACCGACAAACAAGAGACTCAAGAAAAATGACGAGAGTGTTCGGGCGAGACTCGGGAAAACAACCTCTTTCGATTCTGTTTCCCTCTGGGCTGGCGAGTTTTGTTGCCTGACGGCTTTCTTCGTTCCCTATTAACATTAGTCTTCTTATATCTATACCCTATCTTGTATTGTGGAAGTCGCATTAACAACTTCTCCATCTTTTACACTGCGAAAAATTAAAACAAATTTCCCAAACCACTGCATATGGTATAGGTGTTCTCCAGAACGCTATATCTAGTGTGGCACACCACATCCTGTGGTCTGATTTTACCCAACTACCACTACCTGTAGTAGGCGGGCGGCAAAATATTTTAATTTATTTTTTGTTTCCTTCTGCGCGAAAAGGGGCAGAGGCTTTTCAGCCCCCACCCCGATTCTATCCTCTATCGTTCCCTTGTCAGAGAAGCAGAATTCTCTGTCTGCATACAATTGAACTAATCTCCAATATCTAATCTCTATTTTTCTCTATCCAACCAAACGGAAGGCACTACCTTTTTGACCTGTTTGGATTTTTACACCATTATTACACCCTTTGCCAGAGGGACTTTTGTCCTTTGCAGGACGGGGATTGAATCGCCGTATGACCCTCTTTGGGATTATGGTTAGACGAAACCATTTTTTTCGCCTATTTTTCCGATTCAAAAAAGGAGGGAATATCGTTAGGAATCGAACCTAATTGCTCCAAGCTCGACACCCCCTTAAATTATTGTTCCCGCGTTTCCGCCTTTGCTGCGCGGACTGCGCCAACCCACTTCTTCTTTCCTGCGGGGCGGGCCGTATTGCAGGTTGAACCCTTGAAAATCGGGTCCGAATTGCGAGCGGCAAAGCCCCTTCCGGCCCCAGTCCCTACGGTAACTTCTGGATATGCCGTTAAACCCATTTTCTTGGCCCTTTTTGTGTTTTTATTCATGTGTTTTTATTAAAAAGTGTAATAGATAGTGTATGAGTGATATATTAAGAAAAGTTTGCTGTCGTTGTCAAGCTAATTTACCGAAAGGTTTGTTTTCAAAAGATAATAGTCGAAAGGATGGTCTGCAACCTAGATGCAAGTTATGCCAAAGGAAATCTAAAGAGTCTGCGGTTAAAAGGTTTAAGAAATTTTGGGATCACCACGACCCCCGTTTTTGGATTAAAGAAAAAGTCTGTTCTAAATGTAAAACAAAAAAACTTTCCGATTCTTTTTCTAAATGCTCAGAGAGTAAAGATGGTTTGCTTTCCCATTGTAAGTCTTGCGAATATGTTAGAATCCATTCTTGGCTAAGGGAAGATTTTAAATTAAAATCCCCGCCCGAAGGGGAATGTCCTGTTTGCAAAAAGAAAAGTAAACTTTGTTATGACCACTGTCATTCTTCGGGGAATTTTAGAGGTTATATTTGCCACTCTTGCAATCTTGTTTTAGGTAAAGTTAACGATTCGGTAGAGATTCTTGAATCGCTTATTTCCTACTTGCGGACTGCGGGGAGAGATTAGAAAAAGGTTAGGGACTTGTCAAGATGTTTTTACCAAATCTTTTGGAGGAAATGCCATCCAACGATACATGCCGCGACAACTGCGGCAGAACCAAGGATAGCGGAAATTCCGATTACAATAACGATCAGCAATTCCATCAGGGTGAATCCGTTTTTTAGTTTCATTTTTATTATTTGTTTTGTTTGGATTTATTCGCCTAGACCCCGCTCGTAATCGTCAAGGGCATTGGTCAAGGCGTTTTGCGCCCGATCCATTTCCTCTTTATCTAATTCAATTTCATTTCCAGCCTCATCTTCCGCCCGTAGAAATCTAACGGAAGAGGGGTAATCAGGTTCCATAGGTTGCCCGTAAGCGTCACGACTCCCCTTGTCGGCAGGTGAATACTCCCCGAAAACCGTAATTTCGATTTCGTTTCGATCTTCGATTGTAGCGGTAACGGGTTCGTGAGGCATGGCGAAAGATTAGCAAAAGGTTGTGAAAGGTCAAGAACTTTCTCTAATTATTTTTCTTCCAAGAGGAAACGCAAGACCGTTCGCGCAATGCCGACATTCGTTTTGTCCCCCCACTTAGTATCAAAGCGGGTTTTGTCATAACCCATAGGCTTGAGTTGCAACGCCTCAATGATCCTGTCACCCGCACGGGCAGCAAAATCAGCGTCATTTTCAATCTTTACGATGTTTTCGACCAGTTCTTTTAGAGCTTCATTCATGGGGTTAATGGGGTGGTTACACGCAAAAGATAACATGATTCTCGGGCAAGTCAATCATTATTTAATGGGCTTGGTAAGAAATTGAGGGAACGTTTTTATTCCAACATTTCCGGCATTGTCCGCATGTGCCGTTCCCTGACGTTTGAGCGTAACAGTCGCCCGCGCCTGTAGTTACAGCGGAAGCAGTGCATCCCATAGAAGCGGCAAGTTCTAACGGGGCGGGAGTGTCGCGCATGTAGCCCGACAATCTTACGTTTAGATTTTTGGGAAATTCTCCACCGTGACGGATAAAATCTCCAACAAAACCATATTCTTTCGTGGGTAGCCAGAATTTAACTGATTTACAATTTTTTGCGACTTGAACGATGCAAGCCAGCATTGCCTCGCTTTGAAGATCGCCCGAATCAAATAGGCGGAAAAACTTATCCGTTCCATTTTTAATTAACAGCGTCATTGCGGCAACCCAAAGAGAACCCCCGTCGTTTTCAAGAGACTGATTAAATAAATCCAATCGCTTTTGTTGCGCGTTTACTACGCAGGGAAACAAAAAATTCCCACGGCAGCAGTAGCACGACTTACAGATTGAACCCGCCACCTTTCGCAGCTTGGAGCCAGTGATGCAACGCTTTGCGTCAAGACCCCAACTCATTACCGGCATTTTACTCGTATTACTCAAAGATCCGACAACGGAAAGAGCTTGGTCGCGATTGAATTTGGCTTGCTTGCGTGGTGACATGCCAGCAATTTACCCTAAAATTAACTAATGTCAACGCTTTTCTGCTAAAAGTTCCCATTCCCTGTTTTTACGTGTAAATATAGGTATGAGAAAGAAACAAAAGGTAGAGGTTTATATGTCCGATGAATTAAAAGAATCTTTAAGGTTAAGAGCAGAGGCTTTAAGCGTAGGCATGGCAACAGTTATTAAAATCGCTCTAGAGGAATATTTAAAAAAGTGAAAATAACAGATAAATTTGAGAAAAAAGCCGGGGTTTATATCTTCCAATGTTTAATAAATGGAAAATTTTACGTAGGAGAGACGTTAAATGTTTATGATAGAATGAAAACCCATAAATGGTGCGGCGACGATCAGTTGTTTAATCGCGCTGTTAAAAAATATGGAATGGAAAATTTTGAAATTACGGTTTACTATCCGCCCGATTTCAAAAAAATAGATTTAATTGATTTGGAAGAGCAGATGATTATTAAATTCAAATCTTTAAGACCTAATGGATATAACGTTCTTCCTAGGGGAACGGACCACAGTGGGATTCCGTTATCTGCGGAACATAAAGCGAAAATTTCAAAGATTCATAAAGGAAAAATCGTATCGGCAGAGACAAGATTAAAACTTTCTAAACAGAAAATTGGAGTTAAAAGAAAACCTTATACCGAAGAGCATAAAAGAAAATTGGGGGACGCTGCGCGAGGAAGCAAAAGATCAGAGGCTCAAAATAATAATCAAAGTGATAGAAGAATAAAAGAAGAAGAATTAAAAAGAGTTTCGCGATCCTCCCTTGCCCTCCCGGGGAAAATTGAATTAGATTTATTGGTTTACCAATATACTATGATGGACCTTGGGAAACAGTTTGGACTATCCAATAAGGCTATGAGGAGATATTGCCTCAGAGTGGGTGTTACCGATTTTCCGCCAATAGGTTATTGGAGAAAAAATGGATTAGAAAAAAGATGGTGAGAGAGATAGGAATCGAACCTACATTGATCCTTTACGGTGCTACGGAGTAGAAATCCGTTCCGATACACCCCCAAAATTTCTATTTTAAATATCTTCGGTAAGCGAACCTACCGCAGAGATAATGAGCAATAAATTGCTCAGATGCCCGCGCTGATTAAATAGTTTTGTTTTTATTTGCTTTGAGGGAAAAATCAATTTAAATTTCGCGCAGTTGATCGTGACCCACACGCGAGCGCGGCTTGCGGCTTGATTCCAAGGGATTCGCGCCTTTTCTATTCTCATTTCTGCATCTTCATATAAAACTAAATCGCGTTTTACAGGATGGGCTGGCCCATACTGGATCCAAGTGGCGTCCGTAGTCGCCTCACGGCGGGCGTAAAGGCGGGGGGCAGTGATGTGGAACGGCAGGGGATTCGCATTCATAGGCTGAAAAGTATCATATTTTTCAACCAAAGCAAGAGAAATTAGCAAAAAAGTTTGTCAACGAATATTTTTTGGATTGCTTTTTCTTGAAGCTGCCTCCCATTTCGCGAGACGCTTAATAAAAGCAAGAATTTCTTTAAAACTCTGATCTGATTTTTTACTCATGGGAATTACCGCGAAAATCGTTCGTGATTCAATTAAAACAATCGTTTTAATTGTAATTAATCGCGTATTTGTTCGTGATTCAAATAATTAAAATAGTTTTTAAGACCACTCGGACTTTAATTAAAAAAGAAACCAATTACTGCCCCGACTTCGGAGTTGAAATCACTAGAGAAGCAACTAAATGTAACTCTTGCGCCCATGTAGGGAATTTTAAGATTATTTGGCCTAGCGATTCTGAATTAGAAAAGTTAGTCTGGGAGATTCCAACCTCTGTTCTGTCTAAACAGTTAGGAGTTTCGGATGTAGCCATCGCTCGTCATTGCAAAAAAAGAGGAATTAAAAAACCTGAGAGAGGCTATTGGAGGAAGTTGGTAGGAGCAATGGGACTTGAACCCATAACCGTTCAAGACGGATTTGACGAATTATGAGTCCGCTGGTTTAACCGTTCACCTCATACTCCTTTTTAACGTTACACTTTTTCAGTTTAGATTTTATCCCCGAAGAGATACCAAACGAACCAGATAACGAGGAGGATAGGGGCGGCGGCGATTGCGATTGAGGCGAAGATAAACCCAAAGACCCCCGCGACAATAGCTAGGATCTGGAAAAAGGGGCTTAAGACGTTATCCCAGAAGCGAACCTTTCGCGAGCGGGGCGGAAAAGTGAAGTTGCGCGAGTAATTTAATTTCATGTCGGCAGTATAGGGCAAAATTAACCAATGTCAATAGAATTACCGCGAAAATCGTTCGTGATTAGACATTTGGGACCAGAACCCAGCAACCTTCCGTGTCTTTGACAATTTTCCAATCGCATTTCTCGCCATACTCTTGAAGATAAAAGCCCTTATCCTCAAATTCGCTGCTTCCCCGTGGGTTGAGGAATTCACAACCAACGCTCATAGAAGGGTGAATGTGGTTAGCAAAATTATAAATAGATCTGTTATCGTTAGTTAGTCTAACGGCGCGGACTAGATTTTTGGTTTTTTCTTTTTTCTCCTTCTCAATGCGCTTCGTTTGATCCTCGGCGGCTTGAATTTCCGCCAATTCCTTTTCAAACAATTCCATTTCCTTTTTCCGCTCCGCAAGATTCGCGATTAGAAAATCTTTCCGCGACACTTTGGGGACTTGAATTTCTTCTGCAAACTCATTCTTGAGTTTTTGGAAGTATTCATTTGTAATGAAATAGTAATACTCAAGAGAGTTTCCCGAATTTTTGGGCCTCATTTGTTCCCGATCCCACAGATAAAGATCGTTCTCGCCAATGCCTAGAATCTTTTCTAGCCATGAGTCGCCGTCACACAAACTTCCCCGGGTCCAACGTTAACGTAGCCTTCTTTTTCCAATGCGTGAGCATATTCAGATACGCGAGATTCAAGTAGTGCAAATTGTGCTTTGTCCATGCGCGGATTCTATAATTAATTTAGTTGCTTGTCAACGAAATTATCCAACTTCGTTGAGATAATCAATGGTGTCTTGAAGCGAGCGTTCGGCGCTTTCCAAATTATCTTTTTGAGCCTCCAGCTTGTCCATTTCTTTCTCAAGGGCAAGGCTTGCCTTTCTAATTGTTTCCATTTCCTTGTTGCAAAGATCAATGGTTGCCTGATGTAGCTTGGTTTTCTTGACTGCGGGCTTCGCGGCGGGCGCGGAACTCTTTTTCAGATTAATATTTGGTTTCATGGTGTCGAATTGTTTGGTTAGTTGTTCGTATTCCTCATCTGTAATAAAATAAAAGTGATCTATGCTGCCCCCGCTTTTGAAGTTTCCCATGTTTTTGCCATACAACATGGTTAAACCACTAGGCCCAAGACCCAAAAAATCTGAGAGTCCCGCAGTTTCAGTCACAAACCCTTTACCGACATTCACATATCCCGGCTTTTGAATTTGGTCTTTGTTTTTTTTGACCCGATCCTTGAGGGTTTTAAATTGCTTGCTGTCCATGCGCGGAGATTAGATAATTGTTGCCGATTTGTCAAGTTAATTATTCCTGCCCCTTAAGAATTCATTCAATGTAATTGAGGATGGCAATGGTGGCGGTCAAAAGAATTAATATTATTTGCGTTCCTATTGGGATAGGTAGGTGGCTAACAAATTGACCAAAAACAAATAGGAGGACTAGCGTTGCGATATTAAGGCTGTTTTCATGTGGCGGGGTAATTAATTGATTAGTTTTTTGTTTCTGATGGATCTGTGATTTTCTTCGGGTATTCCCCGTCTGTTGGCGGCATGTTAGTTGTTACGATATCAAAGTCAAGATAATTAGCTAAAGCTTGGAGCAAAAAGGTTTCGTCGCCGCCTCGGGATTGCGCGTAGATTAGATTTCCGCTGCGGTCATAGATGGCGCGGGACTCTTCATTGGTTGCAAAGATGATTTTTCTTCTCATGGAGATACATTAGTTTATGTTTCGGCCCTTGTCAACTTTCTTTTTTCCCTATGGCGCGGAAACTTTTCTTAATTTAATTTTTTGTTGATAATGAACGACTTACGACTTTCAAGTTTGTTTTTACCCCTAGGCTGGAAACTTTTTCGGGGAGAATTACAGGCGGGCGCGTTCGTAATTTGATTTTTTTGGGTTTTTTTGGTTTTTCGCTCCCCCTTTTGGGTCTGAGGAGACATTAATTTATTGTTCGCCGCCTATCAAGCACCTTTTAAGGAAAATTCGGGCAATTAATTAAGAATTAATTCTTCTAATTAAAATAATTAAGTCACAAACCGTTGTGTTTCAACGCTTTATATTTATCGTAATTAATTAATTAATTCACGGTAATTAATTTTGGTTGGGTTTGGTTGGGGTTTTTTTGGTATTTCGTAATCGCCCGATATTCTCTGAATTATTGAAATAAAGGACGTTTTTGGCCAGTTATTCGATGAAAAACGCCCAAATATAAATAATTGTTTTTAATTGTTTTCGTCGTAAGTCGTTGAAAATGAGTGCCATAGATTTTGATACATACCGAACGGTCGGTATTTTAGAGTTCATTTTTTTTTGAACAAAGAATTGTTAAGAAAAGTAAATATTGTCCAACCTTTTTATTCGGGTTTTGTTCTCAGCGATTTATTTTATCCTTTATTCTTTCTTCTATATTCTCTTTGGGGTTTTTTTCTTTCTCTTTTTGCTTTAGAGCGGGAACAAAAGGAGAGGCGAAAGTTTCCGCAAACCCTTATAGGGTAAGGGATTCTAAGATAGAATCACTTAACTTTTTTTGGATCTGGTTTTTTCTGTGTTTCACCTGATCTTTTCTATTCTCTCTTATTACTCTATAGAGTTTAATTCTTTTTGTAAGGTTTTCTATTTCTTTTCAAAACCCTAGGGGCGTAAGGGATTGAGAGGCAGAAAGACCCGCACTAACAGGCAATTAATCACATGCGCGTTCGTGATTTGAATTCTGTGTTTGGTTGGTTTTTTCTTTGTTTCGCTTGGGTTTTTCTTCCAAACAAAGATTATCAAAGAAATACAAAGAATTGTGCCGCGATTTCGAGTTTCGGGGAATAGTTATTTAATTCAAACAATAGTTTTTCCTACTATCTAATTTAAATGCTCCTTTGACTTCCGTATTTGACCGAGGGTGGCTTAGGAAAGTTTTTGGCACCATCCTAGAAGAACTTGCCCCAAGGGGAGACAAAGGGGTTATGAGGCTTTGGGCGGGCTGTTCCGGCCTAGTGATAAGACACTTGTTGTCGTTTGGATTAATTGCCCTATTTGGCCCACCAGAAGAACCAAGGGCAATGTCTGCCCAAGTTCTAACGGGAGGGTTCAAGCGCATCAGGGTTTCGCCCTCTGGCAACGGACAATCTTTAATCCATTCAATATTTTCTTTGGGATGCCAGTTGTAAAATTCTGGCCGATTCAAATCAATATTAATTCCTTTAAATATATTTACCCGCAAACTTCTAAACCCCGTGGTTGCGAATCCTTTTGTTAGACTCAGTAGGTGAGCAAAACTTTCAAACCCCTTAACATCGTTTTGGTCGTGAATGGTGATTGTGATCCCATCCGCGAGCATAAGGATTCCTAACAGGTCTATGGGGCTGTCAGTCTTTGCCGTATAAACGAAAACCTTTGCGTTAGATTGCCAACGGATGTTACAGATAGTCGCGGCGATTAAGCCGGGACTCAGCATAGGCTCCCCGCCTGTTAGAAGGATT
>Ga0302271_10001672_pt1 | contig 21078 bp, 15 predicted proteins | sample III_Bog_N1_1_FD_198767 | JGI IMG/M metagenome (GOLD analysis project Ga0302271, IMG submission 198767) | Peat permafrost microbial communities from Stordalen Mire near Abisko, Sweden - III_Bog_N1_1 | ecosystem: Environmental > Terrestrial > Soil > Wetlands > Peat | place: Sweden: Abisko... | reverse complement strand
AATTGTTATATATCATAAGTTCGTTTACATTTCTAAGTTACTTAGCTGTATCAGATGTTCGTTTACAAAACTAAGTAATCAATTATCACAATCCACAGTGGATTGGCCTTTCTAAGGAGGCGAAAATATCAGGAGTTCATTGACATATTGCATAGCTAGAAATTTTAAGACATAGGCATCGCGTAAGGAAAAATGTGTTGTAGTGTAGTATTTTGAAATACCAATAGTACATGTTTTTCAATATTGATTTCGGCAACCACATAGCTGTAAATAAGCTCTTTATTAAGATAAAAAGTTGTATTTAGAATGCTGAGCTTCAAATCACTTCTTACAAACCGAATAAATATAATCCGACCTTCTTCGATAATTATCTTCGTAGTCAGGTCAATTTCATTTGTTAATTTAATAGCAACAGATAATAGGTTACTCATTTGATTGGGTGTTCTATTTGATTGTGTCGAGTAACGGTGTCTATCATTGTGAAATGATGTGAATCCTCTAGCTTTTTCAATCATCTCTTCAAATGAAATAAATGTCTGGGTGTTATAAAAATGCTTCTGTACATTATCATTGAATTTTTCAATTATTCCGTTACGCCAGGGTTCTGCAGGAGGAGTAAAAATAGGTGTGACTTTATTTGATATAGCGACTCTCAAAAGAGTTCCTAAACCACGTGGGTGCCTATTGCTGCCTCTGAATGATAATTCGTTATCCATCTGCAAAAAGTCAGGCATGCCGTAATTCTTCCAAAAATCAATGAGGCATGGAGCAATGTCCAAAGCAGATTTTGTACGAATAGGATATACCCCGCCATGATGAGTGGACGTATCAATAATACAATAAAAATAAAACTTGAATCCACCTTTTATATACTTTGGTCCTATCAGATCCATTTGTTGAACGTTGAAAAAGTAAGATGGATATTCTTTGTGTTTGACTTCTTTTGCAGGGTTTTGACCGATAAGATTATTCCGTTTAAGAATGCGATTGATTGTAGCTAACGAAGGTGGGCGTATGCCTAACCGTTCAAATTCATACAGGATGCTTATTGCGCCTTTTTGTGAATAAGCATTGTTGGTAAGGTGTTTCCTTATTTCAATAACTGTCTGTTCAATCGTATCCGGAGTTTTTACCGCAAAATGTTTAGGCACATTTGACTGACTTTTGCTCCAGTTCTGATCAGTTGATCGTTTATACTGGTTTAACCATTTATAAACCCATTGACGGCTACGACCTAATTCTTTACTTATTGCCTGGACTGAATGACCCTGCAATGATAAACGAATTGCTTCTTGTCTGAGAATTTCTTCATTGTCCATAAATCTTAGTTTTAAAATTTAAAGACAAAATTGCAATATTTCAAAGAACTTATCTCGTTTTGTAAACGAACTTATGATATAGATTTGACATTAAATGTAAACGAACTTGTGATACAAATTTGTAAACGAACTATTGATATTTATCAATTACACTATAAGATACTGTATTTTCAACTTTATGTCTTTTCGGGTATAAATGTAGCGATTGTTTTGATAATTATACCATTTCGGGTATAATTTATTTGTATCTTTTTTATTTATACCTTATCGGGTCTAAATTGAAAAATAATCATATAGATTATGCCATTTCGGGTATAATGATTTGAAAACTTATTTAAATTGACACAAGTGATTTTTACAGTTTATTATCTGGTATTTCAAAGTTTATAATAGTCCCAGGTCTATAAAAATTCATATAACTCTTCGCGATTGAAACCAGCTCACTCAAATTAATATTTAAAATGTCCTGATAAATATTATTATACGATGCAAATGCTTTTTTCTTTTGTTTTAAATGAACTAATTCATCCCTGAGAGTTTTGTATTTTCTTAATGTAGAGCTTTGTTTAGGACATCTTTTATTGAAATCTTTCTTTGTAATTTCAGGTATTATACTTAGAAGTTTCTCATCAAAAGTGGCCCATCTTTGAATGTCCTCTTTTGTCATTTTTTTATTTCTGAAATCTATCTTCAAGTAATCAGGCAACTCCTGATTCATAAATGCCTCAATCGATAAAAAAGAAAATAATATTCCGATTGAAGCTACGCGGAAAATCAGACTAAATATTATAGCTAAGTGTGTCTCATTTTGCTCTTTGCACCTTAATAAATTGCTTAGCTCATTTTTTGCCTTCTCGAATTGAGGTACAACATCAAAAGCAATAGAAAAGTAAAATGTTACCGGGTTTGGCTCTAATAGAAAGAATGTTTTGTGACGATGCGTAAGCTTGTCAATGCCATACGTTTCAAAATCTGAAACATGAATAAAGAAAAAGTCTTCGTCTTGTGATAATTTTTTTATTTCCTTCTTTGATTTAATCTTAGGAACACCTTTTAAATTTATTCTATTGTCACCATCCGGATTACGTCCAGCGCTTTGGTAGGTTATTTGAGTTCCTTTTCGAGTCATTTTGCTTTATATATTTAGATTTTGACGATTTAAAATCTTGCTTTTTATAACTATCTGTAATGAACTATTAAGAGAAACATGACCATTTTGAATAGAAAATATAGATAATACCTTTGGTTGCAAAGTTGCGGTTGCGGAAGATATAAAAGCCTTTTTTGAAAAGGATTGTCACGATTTTTCACTGCAACTGAATTATTTTGGATATGGCAATAAATTTATTAATTTTCTATCTAAAGAGAAAATTTCAACAATTCGATCTCTTTCTATTTTATTGTCAATACTTGCAATAATTTCCCGCATAAAATCATTCATTGAATTATAATAATGTAAAACCACTTGATAATTAATAATATCAACAGATCCGTTAGGAGTTGCCTCGATTAATTTATATTCAGTTAGATAAGAATATACTTTTTGATACTTATTTTCCACTGTAATTGAAAATTCATTGCTTTCATTAACTTGAACGTAGTTGAAAGTAAGTATTTTTCCATGAATTATCATATTCCGAAAAATAAAGAGAGAGTTTATACATTTCCAAGTATCAATGGTTACTGAATTTTGCATCTCTTTACCGAAAATGAGTTTGAAAATCTCGTTGTAGCCACTCCATGTAGAGTTTTGTATTCTTTCACGAAGATTATCGAATAATCTGAATTTGAAATCATCGGTCTTTTCATCTTCTTCATCGTTTTCGTCTACTTCAATTAATTTATCTAATTGTTCAGATGTATAACTTGTTGTTGTTTTTTCTTCCAGGGATGTCTCAAGTATTTCATTAATAAATCCTTCCAAAACACCTGCAATATCAAGTATAATTGAATAATATAATGAATAAGCTATGGGAAAAGAAACTTTTTTAGTGTGATCTAGTTTCCATATAACAGCATCCAGCAAATGTAACCATGGAAATGAACTTTCAGACATATCTGGATATAAAAATTCTCCTGTTAATCTTGTTGTTTTCATGTTTATCTATCTTTCTATCCATCAAAAAAAATTAATTACCTAAAATTAAATAAGTTCTAATCTTTTAAGAAGCAAACTAAGTTTAACCTGATTGTCATCGGACTGTTCACTAAGAAAAAGAAAGAAATTTAAAAGAAATGATCTATTATTTCTGCATGTCAATTCAAGTTCCTTTTTCATTGATTTATGAACAATTGTGAATTCATGAATTAGATGCAAAATAATTGTATTAAGATATACAGACATCCACATTGGGATAAAATAGGAATCTGTATTTTCATATGAAAACTTTCCTTTTGCTTTATCAATGTATGCTGTAAAGCAAATCATATTAGGATGCACAAATTCAGAAAGAAATTTATATAGAATTTCATGTATTTGACCATCAATTTCATACATTCCATTCTGAGATATTTTATTCAAACTTGTACCGTAATTAAAGATTTCCTGAGTATTACTATCCATTAATTTACCTCTAATAATTTTTCCTTTTGAGTCTTTGACCTTTTCATATATTCCGGCGGAAAAACCAAGTCTTTTTCCCAATATTTCATCGATTTCCATGGGATTCTTAATTAGAGTCTGTTTATAAAGTCCTATATTTTTATCTCAAAATCTCTATTGATATTTTTTTTGAGAGATATTTTATTGAAAATGGTTTATCTAACATATTCTGGTTGTCATTATACTTTGGTAGTGTTTGTTTTTTGTATATTAACACATTTCTATTGGTTTCTTTTCCAACAAGACATACCACTCCCTTGTGTTCGTTATTATTGACTGTATTATTTTATGCCAGAATTCTGTTCGCCATAACTCTCAGATTGTAACCTAATACGCTCCAAGCTACTTTTGAACAAAATCCTTCAAATCCTTCCCAAGTAACTTTTTGTAAATCAAATCCTCTTTTTAAATTGGATATTACTGCCTCGGTTGTACCTCTCCACTTTTTTAGTATTATTTCAAGTTCAGGGACACTTACTATGTTTTGTAGACTCTTGGTTACTTTAGTAAATACGATATTGATTAAACCTAATTTCTTACAACCTTCAAGATTTGCATTGCTACAAAAGCCACCATCGTTTGAAGTACTTTCAGGTGTCCGGTTATAATTTACTTTTATGTTTACGATACTTGGCAGTAGTAGCTCTTTATCGCTAGGGTTACCTTTAAGTACTTTATGGTCTAATATGATATTACTTGAACCTCTTGTAATCAAAACCTTATGTCCAAATTCTACTTTTCTTTGTCCCTTTACAAGAATATCCGTATGTGTTTCAAATACTGAAAATACCTTATCTGCATTTGCTACTTTTATTCCTTTCAATTGGAGCTTTACTGCATTACGATACACTTTAATCATGAGTGGTAAAAATACCTCAAGCTCTAATTTTGCTTTGTTTTTTAAAGAATCAGTTCTAATAGAAACCCAGGATTCAAAAATAAGATCCTTTAATATGCTTAAGTAAGGGTCAAACAAGCTTGGCATTTCATCTTTTTTGGTATTGTTTATATCATAGTTAAGTTTCTTTGCCTCTTTACGTTGCTTATCTAATCTATCATCATCATCTTTTTTATCTTTCTTTATTCTTTTCAATAAACGAGTAGCAGTCTCAATGCAATCAAGTACCAAGCTATTATTGGTTGGATAATGTACATTGGTCTCTATGTTGGTAGTATCGGTACTTATTTTGTCAACCTGTTCTAAACCTTCTGAAATAGCGATATTATTGATTTCTATAATGATAGATCTGATAGATGATTCTTTTATTTTAGAAATATACTTCTGCATAACAGAATAACTGTAGCCTTGATTTTCTTCTAGCTTCAAAAACATATTACATATTTTTGAATCGTACATATCAACTTCTAATTCTCTATATGTTAGCCTCTTAATTTCTTTATAAATTGCAGCTCGCAAAACTTGTTCTACAGTTGGAGAATCCTTACGACCCAAGGTGCTATCTTTTAATTCAAATAAAACATCTTTGCTCACTAATTTTACGAAATGAGGTTTTTTGTCCAACAGTACATCAAAAAGTGCTAATTCAGGATATAAACCCCAAATAGGGGTATCAAAATGGAGCTTTAATTCATTGCGGAGTCTCATACAGTTGTATTTTTAGCTAAGTTACTATATTTAAACTGTATAACCAAACACTTTTGATTATTTGTTACTAAAAAAACAGACTCTAATTAGATAACTAAGAATAAGGTAATTTTCATAAATAGTTCTTAGTAAAATTAACGCATCTTGAAAAAAACAATTATCAATAAGAGCATTTACTGCACAAAAAGATTTAAATGACTTGGTGATACAGAATAGAAAAAAGTCTGAGAATGCATCATCTCCATTAATATCACCATTCTTTTTTATTCCCTGAACAATTCCATATTTGTCAATTAAAGCTTTTAAACAATGATTTGATTTGTCATTGTTTTTCCCTAATTGATCTAAGTATTCTACAATTCTATCTCCAATTTTTTCACTCATTTTTTCACCCGAGGATATATATATTCATTTTCTCATTCTCACTTGTGCAATTCAAGAATATTCTTTGTGCATTAATTGAAATATTATTATTGAATATGAATGAAAAGAATAAAACTTTCCGCCCTTGAACAAGACAACATTCATTATTAAAAATTTCAAAAAGTTGAACTTGAAATTTAAAAGCCTGTCCCGATGGAACTTGAATTTCATCAATTAGTCTGAATGATGTAATCTCATCTCCATCAGAAAGTTTGATATTATATTTTGCAATTGATTTTAAAATAACTGGTTTTGAAAAACCCGAAATTCCTTTAGGTAAATGCTTAGCCTTTAATTGAATTTCTTTCAACAAAAGAGTTCGTTTTGAATGATTAATAAAAGAGAAATTGATAATCGGAAGAGGTGATAAATCAACCATGTTGTTTTGATAGAAGACATGCTCCAAACTTTCATGATTATCCCAGGAACAATTTAATCTATCGATTGACACATTAGCACATTCAATTAATTGTTTTGTTGGAAGTTCCATCTTTATTTGTTCAACAATTTCTTTGGAAATATCACCTTTTGTTATTTTTGAATGACAGGTTGGACAAACTAATATCAGATTAGATATTTCGTTGATATTAGGGTTTTCATTAATATGATGAATCTGGAAATGTTCAACATCTGTACTATCACAAAATGGACAAGTAGACTCAATTTCTCGCTGTAGCATTGAGCGGACTTTAACAAGCTGAGGTATATTATTTCTACTTTTTGTCATGTCTTTTGTATAGTATTGTTGTGGCTTTTAATGATAAACAATTAGAATACAATTGAATATAAATCAGATATTCATTCTTATATTTCCTTCTATTTGATTATGCGAATATTCAAAATCTTCTCTACAATCTTCTTCTTTTAGAACATACATTACTTTCTCCATTTCAAAATATTTAGGAATAATCGTAATTTTCAACTGTCCTGTGTCATTAAAATCTCTTGATAATAGCTTCCACTTTAAAATAATAGTCTCTTTACTATTTATTTGGGGTGTTATCAAAATATCTTTACTCTGAAATGAATCTTGTTGAACAATATAATTTTCATTTGGTATAATTAATCCCCGATTCCCAGTTATCCATGTCGTCAGCTTATATGTATTTAACTCGCTAATCATTGGTGTTTTAATGTCAATGTCTTCAAAGTTGCCAAAAACTGAGAAATGTAGTTTGTAATTCTCAATTACAGAATCTCCATTATTGGAAATGGAGATTCGAAATCTGCATTTTTGTTTATCAGGAATCATGAATGGATAAGCAACACTAAATTTCGCATTATAATCAGTTTTTTGTCGGGGATAAGTACTCTCGATATATTCAGAACTCTTTATGTCTTTTCCATCGATAAGTATTTTTACCTCACGATTATACCACCCTAGTCTGAAAATTTTTTTGTAAAATAAATCAGATAGTTTGTTCGCTATATTATTATCATTTATCGTACTTTCAATTATTTGACTAAAGTATTTATTTTCCTCTATTTTTTCGTCAGGGTTTTGTAGTCTATAAATGACTTTTGTTTTAACAAACACAGGTTCGTGTATTATCTCTGTACTATTGTCTGAAAATGTAATTAAAACCGATTTTGTTTTATTGAAATTCTCGCTTTTTAAATACCAATTATAAACATTTTCATACTCAAATATTTTTCGAGAAATATAATCCCAAAAACAAATCTGCACATTGAATAAATTAGAATCCAGGTGTTTGATGTTGATTTCCCTTATGTACTCTTCAATCTTTTTATCCTTGCTAGTACTTGTTGCTATCACTAGTTTTTTTAAGGCCGGTTTAAACCTAAGAGCTTTTTCAATTTCACTGTCGATTAAAGATTTAGTAAGTTTGTTTTTTGTGCCAGTTTTTAAAAAGAGATTTTTATTCTTACATTGAATCCCATAGTACCTTTTTTCGCCTGCAGGTCTGCAATAGATATCAACCCCATCTTGGCCAGATGAATTATCCGAGTTGAAATCTATTTCATCAGGAACTCTCCATATTTCGCCCCAAAGCTTAAGGCATAAAGTTTCAAAGTCTTGCCAATTCTTAGGAGGGTATATGTTAGGCTGTGATATCATATTATTGGGGATATATGAATTGTGTTTTGTATTCTTAATTTATTGGTTGGATGTATACATCAATTGTATCTTCCCAATAAGTGCTGTCGCCCCATTCTAATTTTAATTTTAAAGCAACCTTATCATTGTTCAAAATGCCATTATTTAATATCTCAACATCAATTATTCGATTGATAATATTTAATGTAGGCATTGACGAGTCATTATTTACAAGCTCTGGAATTGATACTAATCGAGTGATATCAAGTTTTGCCAATTTTCCAAGCTGATACAAATTGTTGCGAAACGTCCAATAGTAAGTAGAAAGGTTTGTTCCAATTGTTGGTACCTCCCTAATTTCGCCAAATCCTACACTAAGGCAGATTCTAACCAATTGTATGGCATAATCAACTCCCTTGATTATTTTCATGGTTCTATTTTCAATAATTATTTCACCATCGATTCCCAATGCAACTCCACCTACAACACTGTGTGGAGACTTTCGAATTGTCTTGTCTCTTACAATTAATGATACAATATACTTATTATTAACTAACTCCCATGATAAAGGTTCCTTTAAAACACGCCCATCTCCTTGACTTTCTACCACAATAAAACTACCGGAATTAATTATAGACGTAGATTTGTCAATCATTGATTCAATAGATCCAATGATAAATTTGTTTATTTCAAACCTCCATGTATCGTTTTTTGTAGAAAGCCAAACTCCTTCAAATACAATATCATTATCGATAGCAACGAGAGTATATAGTTGATTGCGTTGATTTGAGCCAATCTCTGCAATTTTTTTATAAGCATTCTCTTCTGCTATTAACTTCCATTGTTGTAATGTTGCTGCAGAATAATTAAAAAAATCAGTATCAATCAGTCTTGCGTGATGTCTGCACATCCAGATACCATTATCGATAGATTTTCGCTCATCTGGAGTCATGTCTGGATTGTATCTTGGACCATCTTCAGCTGCTGCAAATATGTGAGCAGCTTCGCCCAGGTTTGAAGATTTATCCTGACTAGCATTAGGTCCAATTGTAATTTGTGAACATCCTGGAAAAGAACATTTCCATGCAACCCTATCAGCAAGGGTTCTTTTAGTCTTGGAAGAAAAATTATCTCTCATAGAATTATACTATTGTGCAAAGTAACCTTTGAACCGTTCGTGTAAATAATGGTAAAGCATGTTGTGTATGTAATAATCGCCAAAAAATAATGACATATCCAGACCTTCCTGTTTGAATATTTCATATTTGATTTCATTATACAAAATGTATTTTTCAAATCCCAAATAATAATTAAGTGACTCATAAGAACTAATTCCATTTTGGGAGTAAATTTCATCAGCATAATTGAGCGAAACTATTATTTCAGGTTGAATTGCAGTTTTTGAATGAGCCTTCAAGTAATGTAAAACTATAATGTGGTCTTGATGATATCTTTCTCTGTCAGAATCAGTATATATAAGATTTACTAGTACTAAATCATATCCATCAAAAAAACAAATTTTGCTTTTCAGCATGGGAAACATTGCTTCCATGTAAGAGTCGAATAATACTGGAATTCTTGTGTAGAAGTATTTTAGTTTTTCGAAGGCAAGTTCTGATGTATAAGAATCGGAAACAAATCCAGTATTAGCATAGTTTCCTTTGTTTGGATAATTTCTTTCTAAGTGAGTGACACCATTGTTTATTAAATAACAGATACAACCATATACAACATTCATGTTTATTCTGTGATGTCCTGTAATATAATGAAATGTATTGTTATTGATTATATTGGAAAATTGAGTTTCTAATTTTTCTTTGATATTTGGTAGAATGTACTGCTCTTCCTGTTGTAGTTTTATGTAATTCCCTTCTCTTTTGATAAAATCAAAAATATATTCGGTTGCGATTTCCGGAGTTTGAAATAAAATGGATTTGCCTTTAATAAACTCGATAGTTTTATGCTTTATCAGACTGATTGCATAACTCTCCGGAGAATTGTGAATGACATTTTCCATGCAATTTCTGTACATCTCAGTATAAACAGAGAAATTCCGAACTTCGTCAATTGGAATCTCTTTTATAATTAGATCGTTTTTGCCATTCTTTATGTCGTACAGTATATATGACACTGCATTACTTTTGCATTCAAATAATGCAATTCCAATTTTCCATGTATTAAAATAATAATGATTTTTGATTGAACGAAACTCATTATCAAGGAGGGTATTGTAGGTGTCTATGAATTTTTGGAGACTGACTACGTAATCATTATCAATTGAAAATTCTGGATTTTGATATTTTGATAACTTCGATTTGAGCTCTTCATTTTCCTGGCTAATCCGTGAGCTATTTATAATTAAATTACTTTGAATTTGATATAGTGACTTCCAATATACAATTGTTTCTTCTAAATTTTCTTTGCTCAATATCTCTGATGTCTCAAATCCGATAGTAATTGTCTGTTGATTTACTTTACTTAAGTTGTCATTAATTATTGTTGTGCTAATGTATTTCCAGTAAGCTGTTTTCTGAACATTATCAACAGCAATTAAAATCACCAATTCAGAACTGCATTTTTGAGCGTAAGCAAAAAGCGAAGTTGGAAAATCAAATTTGGCTTGTTGAATGTATTTCTGCGGATAAGTTTTGATTTGGACGGTTATCTTTCCACAAATTCTACACTCTTTCATCAACTCTATGTATCCATCGATATTTGCTGTTTTGTCATTAGTTGTGAAATGAGTTTTTAAATCTGAATGCCTTAGAATCTCTTTCAAACAATCAACTGATAATTCTTCTGCAATATCATTACCAGAAACAGAGAGGTTGGGTGTAAATTCGTTATTCATCTCCAGAAACGTTTTGATTTGGTTTTTTATAAATATTGCTAGAAATACTGCTTAAGTATTATCAAAACAGGGATACTTTAATTCAAATTTATTTATTAAATAAATTCCCTTATTCTAAAATAAAGAGAAAGTATTAATTTAGATTATCTGCTTATTGCAAAAGTATAACATTTTTGGCAATAGATAATGATTATTGCCAAAAGTGTTACTGCAGATTGGTCGTCGTATGTGTTGATCCATAGATTAAGCATCTGAAATTCTCTGTTAGACCAACCACATTACGCATAATAAACTAATGATATTTTATGTGCATATTCTTATTATACAACAAAGTATTCTTTTATTTATAAAAATTATGTTGTTATTTGTGATTGTGTAAGTAGTTGTATAATTGGATTTAATAAACTGTTTTTGCACGAAATACTAATAAGTGCACAACACGAAAAACTAATAAATGCACATTGGAGAAAACTAGTAAGTAAACCTGATTGAGGTGGATCGAATATAGATGTTTAGAAACAAGGATATACTAATGGCACAATTTAAGAAAAATTAGCGGATTCTTTACTGGAATTGCAGGGTTTCAGCAAGAGAATGTCAAGTAAATGATATAAAGTCATCGACAAAAATAAGTAAATTATTAAAATAGCTGCAATAATAACCGAAAATCGGTTATTATTGCAGCCAGAATATGAAAACGGTATGATTGTTCAATCCCACTGTGTCGCAGTGAGAGGGTTCGTTTTATCTCCCCATTATCGTAAGTTCACTGGTGTTAAGCAGATTTAGCCCTGCCAGTGTAAAAGAAAATCCAAGTTTCTGTTGATTAAAAAGTGTTTTTTATGCAATATATACCGATTGGCGGTACTCTATGCAAAAATATTTATTTTATTTTCAAGATACTAGGCTGTATTTATGTTTAGTCTAATCACTTTCTTAAAGAATTTTGATTTACTTGCCGAAGCACTTTACTTCTGCTGGAATAATTCGTTTTTATATTCAATTTGCAATTGGAAGAAGCATAGATAATGCAATAGTATTTCGAATAACCGCACTTGTTTGAAATTAAGATATTACCACTTAAGGCAGTATTAAATAATACAAGCTAAAATAACTTTTTCAGTAGTTCTAATTTCAGACTTTAAAATATATTCTAATGTTATGATATTCAAATAAATATAGTTATATTTGATGGCATAAACAAGGAATAATAACTACCCGATAGAATTTGATATGAGTCAAGTACTATCGGATAAAAAAAATGCAAGAAAGTGAGTAAAGTAAAAATAATCAACATATTAGCATAAGTGGATTTCTTTCTAAATTAGGTAAATTATTTGTAGTTCACAGAATAGACAATATAAGAAAAGCATCTTCCTATCTTTTAGGATTGCTCAAGTGCGAAAAAAATCACACTAATATGGAGCGTATGGTAGAATAAGTCCCAGAACAAGCATATCACCAATATCACAATTTTTTGAGAGAATCAAAATGGGATTATAAATTGGTAAATCATAGGACAGCATTAGAGACTTCTGATTTATTAGAGAAATGTAAGGCAAAGAGTGGAAAACCTACGGGGTTTATTTTAGACGAGAGTTCACATCTTAAAAAGGGAAAAAAATCAGTAGGTGTAGCTCGTCAATATGCTGGTGTTTAAGGTAAAGTGGACAAAAGCCAGGTGTCAGTTTAAGGTTCACTTTGTAATGAAGGAACGTGAGTATAATTGATATAAGACTATTTCTACCTGAACAATGGACCCAGGATAAGGCACGGTGCGATAAAGCTGGGATTCCTGAGTCTGAACAAGTTTTTGAGAAAAAGCCGCCAAAGGCTTTATCAATCATAAAGTCAAATGTAGAATTGGGTGTGCAATTTGATTGGATCGGTGGAGATGGTTTGTATGGGCACAATACGGAATTAACACATGGTTTAGATGCATTGGGGGTATTTTATGTTTTGGATGTACAAAAGGATGAGTTGTTTTATTTGGAGAAACCAGTCTTTTCAATACCTTTAAAGAAAGGTAATAAAGGGAGAACTCCCACTAATTTAAAAATAGATAAAGCTACTTTTCGGATAGATAATTATTTTGGGAACCTGAGTGATGAACAACGGGAAAGAGTCAAAATTAGAAAGGCGACAAAAGGGTGGTAATATGTTTTTGTACACACTGTGGCAGTATGGCATTGGGATGGAAAAGAGAATAATGCCCGAGCACGAACCCTGATTATTACTTGTACCCAGGAGAAAAATCCAAAGATAAAATAATGTTTTAGTAACGGTGCTATTGATGAGTACACCAAAGAGGAATATGCTTATTTTCAGCGTAGTCGATATTGAGTTGAGCGTTCATTTGACGATGCAAAAAACGAGCTTGGATTATCAGGTTATCAGGTTCAGAAATGGATTGCCTGGCAACACCACCAATCACTTACCATGATGGCTTGTTTATACATGTTGAACCTTAAAATTGCACGAAAACCCGAATGTGAATTAATGAGTTTACGTGACATAAGAATTATGATTATTGCTCAGTTGTTTTCAGATCAAAAAACAGTTTCAAAACTTCATGAACAAATGCTCATTAGACACAAAAATCGAAAGCGGGATATTGACCGTTATTTTAAAAATGAAAACGTCTCTTTCTAAAAGTAGAACTAAATACACATTTAAATCTTCGAAATTTATCCTAAGCTATAATTATGAATGGACTAATGATTCAATTACCCACACTGCCCTCCTAATATAATCATTTGACCCCTTTATTTTTAATGATTGATTTATATCTTTGTCATGATATACTTTAATACTTTAATATTAATAAAAAGAGTGCGAGAAAATCTGAAAACTGTCAATGACAATTCCAGTAAAAAATGTACTTTTGTTTTGAGAAATAAACCTATGGTCAACTTAAATAAATCATTATTAATTGTAATCTTACTCGTTTGCACAAATGTTTATTCGCAACAAAGATTGGATTTTAACTACATCGGTGGAAAAGAAGGTCTTACTGAAAATGTTGTTAACGACATTGTGCAAGATAAAAATGGTTTTATTTGGCTAGCTACCAATGACGGATTGAATCGGTATGATGGTTACAATATGATTTATTTTCGCTACGACCCTTCGAAAACGAATAGTCTAAGCAGTAATGTGTTGACCTCCCTGAAAGTTGATAAAAACGGCATGGTGTGGATTGGTACCAGCGATGGCGGGTTAAATAAATATGATCCTGAAAATAACACTTTTATACGTTTCCAAAATAATCCTACTGACGCAACTACCATTGCTTCAGGAATGATAGATAATATTGAGGAAGATAATGACGATAATATTTGGCTTAATATTCGTAATAAAGGTATTGATAGGTTGGTATATAATGAATCTAAAGCACAATTCTTTCATTACAACACCCATAATTTGGGTAATAATTATGTTCCGGTTTTAAAAAGTAACACTACTACCGGAATATCGAAATGTGCATTGGGCGGTATTTGGGTGTGTTCCGAAAAAGGTGTTCAACGAATTACTGCCGAAAAAAACAAAACCAACAATTTGATTAATTGGGGTGAATATGCATCGACTGCCACAAAAAATATTATTGAATCCCCTGATAAATCAGTTTGGATTACCTATAGTAGCGGAGTTATTATTAATGCTCTTCCTCCAACATCTTCTAAAAGTCCTGGATTTACTGTTCGTACAAAGTTAGAGGTTAGCCCATTTGTAGGAAATGTAACGCTGGATATTGATCAGCAAAATGAATTATGGATTGGTAGTGGAAACGGACTCTTTAAAGCTAATAACAAGTCAGTAGTTAACTATAGTTTTGGCCAATATCCGTTGAATAATCTTCCCACAAATCGCATTTTATGCACTTTTGTTGACCGATATAATGTACTCTGGTTGGGAACTTACAACAATGGGGCTTTGAATTTTCCGCTTAATCAACAACTATTCTATATTTTCGATGATTTGATGTTGTCACGTGAAGAAAAGTCAAATCCTTTTTTTAATAATGCTATTCATTCGGTATGTGAAGATAAATCCGGTGCTTTGTGGATTGGTTCTGAAGGTGGGGGTATTATCCGTATTGGGGAAGGTTTGAATGCTTTTATTGATAAATCTAAATCCAAGAAATTACATGTTGATTTTTTATCCAAGTCACGTAATCCCTGGCTCTTGGATAATAATATTTATTGTCTGTATTTCGACTCAAAACAACGTTTGTGGATTGGAAGTAGAGACGGATTAACACAACTCAAATTTAATTCATCATACAACCCTCAAAAACCACTCAACAAAGGTGATTTCAGCGTGAAGCATTTTACGCTGAAAGACTCTGAATTTCAGGTTTTTGGCGAAGGAGCTGTTTTTGCGTTAGCCGAAGATAAATATGGAACCATTTGGGCGGCTAGCTGGAATGGCGGTCTGCACCGTTTTGTTGAAAGCGAGAACAGTTTTGAGGGCTTTCACCCCAATCCGGCACAACAAGGTTCTATTTCGCACAATACCGTGCGGGCAATTTTATTCGAGTCTAATGGGGAAGCATGGATTGGTACAGCAGGCGGCGGTCTTAACAAAATGATTTTTCCGGACGGAAACAAGGGAAAACCTTACTTTATTTGCTACAAAAATGACCCTAACGATCCACAAAGTCTGAGTAATAATTACATACTGAACCTGCAAAAAGATAAATCTGGAAATCTGTGGGTGGGTACTTTTGGTGGCGGACTAAACAAATTGATAAAGACAGAAGAAGCCTCACATAAAATAATCTTCAAACGCTATACGACAGAAAATCAATTGTCTGGAAATACAATTAAAGGTTTGTTGTTCGACCGTGAGAATCAGCTGTGGGCAACGACAAACCGCGATTTATTTCGCATGAACATTTCTTCTGATAACATCACACAGTTGATAAGTTCGTCACACTTTAAAATTGATGAATTCAAGGATAATGCCAATTATCTATTCAAAAATGGGTATATGCTTTGGGGAGGAATTAATGGTTTAGTAATTTTTTCACCTGAAAAGTCGGAAAACAGAAATGCAAATATCTGTCCGTGTTTGACAAATATTTTTGTTGATAATAAGCAATTAAACCCTGGCGAAAAGATTGACGGTGATATTCTTCTTGAAAAAGCCATTCAGTTTTCTGACAAAATCGTTTTGCCCTACAACAAAAATACCATTGAATTGCAATTTTCGGGCATGGATTTTTCGAATACGAAAGGCATTGTATATAAATATTATCTTGACGGCTATGACAATAATCCGGTAGTTTCTAACAAATCCGGTGTTCGATACACGAAAATACCATCAGGTTCCTATAAATTTCATTTGAATGCTTCAGTTGATGGTGTTCATTGGTGTAATACTGATGTTGTACTGCAAATCAGAATTTCACCACCATTTTGGTTAAGTGTCTATGCTACATTATTTTATATCATGTTGATTTTAGGTCTAGGATATGGGGTCTACCGCTTTATTGTTTTCAGGTTCAAACTGAAAAGTCAAATTAAAATTGAACAAATTAAAAATGAACAAAAGGAAAATATCAATAATCTGAAGTTGCAGTTTTTTACCAATATTTCCCATGAATTACGTACACCGTTAAATTTGATTACAAACCCAATTGACAGCTTGGTTTCAGACCCGGAAATGAACACTGTTCAGCTTAAATTGCTGAAAATGGTACAACATAATACCAACCGTTTACAAAAGTTGATTACTCAATTACTTGATTTTCGAAAAATTGAAGCCGGAGTATTGAGTCTTTCGTTAGTAAAAGCTGACATACTTCCCTTTATTCATGATATCTACAGGTCTTTTGAAGATGTGGCCCGAAACAAAGCCATCAATTATAGGTTTAGCTGCAGTGAAACTGTGTTGGAATGTGTTTTCGATCCTGATAAGATTGAAAAAATTTTGTACAACTTGCTGTCAAATGCCATAAAATTTACAACTGCCAACGGCATTGTAATACTTACAGTTTCAAAAAAAATTATATCAGTGAATGATAATAAGAATAATGTTTCTGAATTTCTTAAAATCGAAGTTTCTGATACAGGTATTGGTATTAAAAAAGAAAATCAGGATAAGATTTTCCAATATTTTTATCAGACTGAGCAAAATAAACTTGAAAAAAATGTGGGTACCGGTATCGGACTTGCTTATATACACAATGTTATAAAAGTGCACCATGGTTCTATAACTTTTGAAAGTCAACCTGGTGAAGGTACTAAATTTACTGTGTTGTTACCAATTGACAACAGAGTATATTCAAAATACAGTGTCGACGAAAAAACCATCCCTACTCAGTCTGAAAGTCTCGAAATTGAAATTAAAGACCTCAAAGACTCTTTAAATGGTGATAAGATAAGCAATGTAAAAACAAGTTCACATAAAAAAATGGTGTTAATTGTTGATGATAATGAAGAACTGCTTTCGTACCTGAGAATTGAATTGTCTAACGAATATAATACCCTTACTGCAATAAATGGGTTTGACGGTATCGAAAAAGCTAATGAACATATTCCGGATATAATTATCTCTGACCTTATGATGCCAGAAATGGATGGGATTCAGATGTGTAAAATTCTGAAGACACAACTCGAAACCTGCCACATTCCGATTATTATTCTCACCGCCAAAGCCGATGAAACTTCCGAGAAAGAAGGGTTGGAGACCGGAGCGGATGAATATTTGTTGAAACCAATCAAAACTAATCTGCTACGTTTGCGCATAAAAAATTTATTGGAAACAAAATTGAAAATTTATGCACACATTAACCTTAAAGCCGATGCTGTAGAATTTCAGCATGCCACCCGCGCCAAAGATCAGGAATTATTGGATAAAGTGGCTGATAAAATAAAGCAAAGCTTGGATGCCACTGAACTGGACATAATGGATTTGAGCAAAGTGCTGGGGATGAGCCGTTCGGCATTGTATAAAAGACTCAAACAGATTACCGGCATGTCAACCACTGAGTATGTGCGGTTTGTAAAGCTTAACGAAGCAGTTCAACTTTTCAAGCAAAACAAGTATTCTATCGAACAGGTAACGTTTATGGTCGGATTTTCGGATACCAAATACTTCCGCAAATGCTTCAAACTGGTTTTTGGCTCTTCTCCATCAGAATATATTAAGAAAATGAAGGATGCAGGGGAGTAAAATATTAGTCAATGAAAAATCTGAATTCGTCTTTTAGATTAGATGCTTTTGTAGTCTTGTAAGAAAGTTTCAATTATGATTGAAACTTTTGGGATGTTATATATTGTTTGTGTTATAAACCATGGATATATTTTGGTAAGTACATGCTCGAAATTAGTTTATACTTTGATAATGCATTAAGTTGTTGTATTTCAAATAATAAACGTAAAACAATAATATAAACTAATTAGCGTGTAGTACTTAGTAATGAAATATATATTCTATTAGTAATGTAATAATGTTATTCCGGCATTTCAATTTGAGTATATATAATGCCAATGAATTTTTCTTGAATTTAAAGAAAGCCGGGGAATAAATACCCATTTAACCCCTTCTTTATATTCATTTCTCCCTTTTAAAAACTGCTTTTGAGATTAATTTTGCTTCAACAATTTTAATATCATATATATATGGCAGTTTTAAGAAGTAAGCAGAATCCGATTATCTTACCGGATAATGTAAAACCCTCAAGAGAAGATTTTAAAGTTCACTATGTAATGAATTGCGGTGTAACCGAGTTCGAAGGTGATGTATTGTTGTTACTCCGAGTAGCAGAAACACCGATTAACCGTGACCCGAAAATTGTAAAAGCACCCTGGTTCAATGAAGTTAGTGGAAAAGTAGAAATAGAAACTTTTCATTCAAGCGATACCCGTGTCAACTTCAAAGATCCACGTGTTATTGAAGCACCCTGGCGCAGAATTCTCACCACTATTTCTCACCTGCGTGTGGCTCGGAGTAAAGACGGTATCAACTTCGTTGTTGAAGAATCGCCGGCAATGTATCCCGCCAACAAATATGAAGAATTCGGTATCGAAGATCCTCGTATTACCAAATTAGGCGACACTTACTATATCAATTACAGCTGTTGTGCAAGTGTTGGTGTAACCACCTGTTTGGCGACAACCAAAGATTTTAAAAACTTCGAGCGTCAGGGTGTAATTTTCACTCCCGACAACAAAGACGTAGCCATCTTTCCTGAAAAAATAAACGGAACGTATCGTGCATTATGTCGTCCGGCTTCTGCTGAATATAAAAGACGTGAAATCTGGATTTCAGAATCAGACAATTTACGTTACTGGGGCAATCACAAACAATTAGTGTCTGTAAATGAAACAGACTGGGACAATGGTCGAATAGGTTGCAGTGCCGTACCGTTTATGACTGAAAAAGGCTGGTTGGAAATATACCATGCTGCCGATGCAAATGACCGTTACTGTCTGGGCGCATTGCTTATGGATAAAGACGATCCGACTAAAATTCTCGGAAAATCATTTAAACCACTCATGGAACCTTTAGCATCGTACGAAAAATGGGGATTCTATGGTCCGGTAATTTTCCTCTGCGGAGTGCTGGTTCACGACCGCACCGTTAAGATTTATTATGGTGCTGCCGATACATCGGTTTGTTATGCCGAAGTAACTCTTGATGAAATTTTTTCAGAATTGACCTATTATTAATTGAGTTTATAAAGTCACTTAAGTTCATAAAGTTGAAAGTGATTTCACTTTATGATCTTAATAGACTTTTCACTTTATAAACTAATTATCTCGGATTAAATACCTCAAATCAATACTTTACCATGCTTTCAAAAATCAAAAACGAAATTTCGCATTTCAACTCTTTTCCCCGTAACATGCGATTTTTACTGCTGGCAAATTTAATGTATGCCTTTGTGCTACCGGTCATCGAATTATTTGTTGGAGCTTATATTGTATCTCCTCCCGATGCTACTAAAGTACTTTCAATTGCAGAAAAGCAGGCAAATATCAATTTATACCTGTTTTATCAGTTCGCCGTTTACTTCGGTACACCTTTCACCTTTATTATTAACGGATATTTGCTGCGGAAGATAAAAGTTGCACATCTTTACTCTTTGGGATTGTTGCTGAGCGGAATTTCAATGACTTTGATGATGTCGTTTAAACATTTGAGTCCGATGGGAGTGGTTTTTGCAGGATTGATTATGGGTACATCGTATGGATTTTTCTGGGCAAATCGTGACTTTATGTCGCTGGATGCCACTACCGATGAATCACGTAACTATTATTTTAGCATTGACACCATTTTCTATACGATGACATGGATTATTGTTCCATCAATTATTGGAACAGTCATCGCATTCGGACCTTCACATTTACTTTATACGGAAAAAACTGCCTACATAGGCATCACTGTGGCAGTATTTATTCTTTCTCTATTGGCGATATTTATTATTAATAGAGAAAAATATCACAATCCGAAAAACGAGAAATTCCTGTATTTCAAGTACGACAAACTTTGGCGTAAGATGATAACTTTCTCTATTACTAAAGGAGTTATGCAAGGTGCCATCATGATCTTTCCTATTCTTCTGATATTATCTATGATTGGAGGTGTGAATATGTTAGGTATCATCGTTTCAGGAGGACAATTTTTTTCTGCCATCATGCTTTATATTATCGGACGTATTGCCAAACCAAAACATCGTTTAGCAATTTACATTGTATCCATTTTGTTTTTTACAACGGCCATTATTATTCACGGCTCATTGTATTCGGTGTTGGGAGTTATTCTTTACAATGTGTTGCAATTCATTGCTAAACCGCTTCATGACGTGTCCTATTTCCCTACTGAATTCCGGGTAATTGACATTGTGAGCAAAATTGAGGACAGAAGTGAGTTTTCCTATATTATAAACCACGAACTTTCACTATTTTTGGGACGTATAAGTGCTATTCTTTTGGTGTTATTTCTGGCCTATGAAATAAATGCTGATTTTGCCTTGCGGTTTGGACTTTTCTTTATTGCAGGAATTATGATTCTATCCATTTTTATTGGTAAAAGTCTGATTAGAGATTGTGATATAAAAGAACTTAAAAAAGATACCAAACCCATACCTCAACTCGATCCTATTCTTGATGTTTATGTAAGGGAGAATGCGAGGGCTTAAATACTAAGAATATGAAAGCTATTTAAACAAAAAAAGAATTGATGATACCCATTTAGCCCTCATATTAT
>Ga0302271_10001671_pt1 | contig 21078 bp, 7 predicted proteins | sample III_Bog_N1_1_FD_198767 | JGI IMG/M metagenome (GOLD analysis project Ga0302271, IMG submission 198767) | Peat permafrost microbial communities from Stordalen Mire near Abisko, Sweden - III_Bog_N1_1 | ecosystem: Environmental > Terrestrial > Soil > Wetlands > Peat | place: Sweden: Abisko... | reverse complement strand
GATTATCTTGTCCTGATTCGTTGGATTTGTTTTAATTTACCCTAATTTGACAGTTAAGAAATTAATTAAATAAACAAAAGTCCAATCAACTAATTATGATTCGAATTGTAATAAAACAAAAACAATAACAAAAAAAAAAGAAGCTTAGAAAATATAGGATCTCCATAATTCAAGAAACAAGGAAAGCAACAGAGCAAGACAATCGACTTCTTGAGCATATAAGACCCAGTGCATTCATCACATAGCACTTAGAATCTCCTCTTTATTAACTTATCGAGGGGTCCTCCTATTACGAAATTCGCTAGAATCACTGTTGGTCGCTCGAGATATCACCGTTCTTAGTAATGTGCACCTTGCCAAATTTTTTGATGAAGGTTTCCCCAAAAATGTAGTTTTTAAGAAAAAAATAGAAAGGGAACTCTTAAAAGCATCCTTTCTTTTCCATACAGCCAGGTAGTTATCGAGGAAACAGTTGGAATTAAACTGTTGAATTGTTTTTAACAAACCATCTTAGATTATTGGATACCTAATACAAGCTTCTTATAAGGTGCTGCTATGATACAATATGATGGTTATGATCCAATCTAAATCCTGCTCCTGCTGAAAATTAATAACAACAACAACGATAATAACAACTGACACATCTTTAATAAGATCTAGTAACTATAATAACCATAAGAATAATACTAATGTTACCAATACTGTATGAGATATTAAAAATGCAAAAAAAAAATGATAATCTGTGATGATTAATCACACAGTGGCAGTTTTCGAAATATTTTGTGAATTGTGAATTGTGAATTGAAAGTTGAAGATTTTTTTTGAAATATGTCTTACTCTAAAAAGAACACAATGCTAAAAGTGCATTAGTGATGCTTTAAGAAAGACAAAGCTGTGAAATTTAACCAGCTATATTATTAAACATAAGAAAGATATTATGAATAAAAACTAAACACTTAACAATAAATAAATGAGATTAACAACTTTATCCTATGGATACAGTCAATAACAGAAAACTAGCTAAAAAGCAAATGTTTTTTGATTATGCCCTTCATATTGTAATTTATTCGAGTGTCAGTTAGCTTTATTAAGGAATTAAATTTAGAAATTAATTAATTTTGGTAAGAATTATTTGGTAAGCCTTTTTTAAATTTTTGGAGGAATTGTCTTAAAAAATCAAGATAGATTGAAATCATAATCAGCTTGCTGTTTGTATTGAACTTACTAATTGGCATGATGTAACAATACATGAAAAATAAATATCAATATTATTTTATTCAAAAAACAATGATAAAAATAATAGAAATATTCGAGGGAAATAATCTTTTTAAATTGTAAATAGATCGAGAGAAATATCAAGAATGTCAAGCAAAAAGTAGAAACAAAACTAACTGCAAAGCAAAAAATAAGATAGATTCATCTGAATTTAGACTAGATAGATACCTTGCAAAAATAAAATAATCTTCAATGCTGTTTGTTGCTCTAATTTCTTTTTGAGTTTGCTTTGACTTCTCGCTTAATTACCTCCTTCTTCTTCTTCTTCTTCTTCTTCTTCTTTGCTTCTTCATAACACAGGTTTTTATTATTTGGGCATTAAATTTTTAAACAAAACAAACAAATATATTAAAACAGAAAAAATAATTGTCCAAAGTAATTAGATAATACCTCTTGGAGTTCAAATAATTAGAAACCTGAAAAGAAAACAATATGCAATCATAAATGAGCAATCGTGTAAGCTAGCTGCTGCTTGGGGAGGACTTCGTTAAGTTCTTGGGTTCTGTGAATGTGCTGCTTATCGGTGTAGGTGGTATAGGCTGTGAAGTTCTTAAAGTTCTCACTTAGTTCTAGCTACAATCGCTGCATATCCTTGACTTAGACACGATTGAAGTATCTAATCTCAATAGGTAGTTTCTATTCAGGAAACATCATAGAGGATTGTATAAGGTATTTATTTTACAGCTTTGCACTTAATATTTTCTTCTAATTGTTCGTATTTTTCACGGCTGGTGGTTTATTTTTGCATGTTTGGTCTGCGAAAATTAAGAGATTCTAAAGATTTACCTAACATTTTTTGATGTGAATTTATTTTAAAAAAAGGCGCATGTTGCGAAGGAAGTCCTCACTAAAGATTACCCTCATCTTAAGATCGAATCATACAGTTCCAACATACGTGACGCGTAATTTGGGTTGAAGTTCTTTAGGAAATTCCAAATCGTCATCATGGCCTTGGATAACTAAGAAACACGTTCATTTGTTAATAAACAGTGTATGATCGCTGATATTCCTCTTATTGATGCTGGAACTACTGGCTATAAAGGATAGAGTTTTCTTCTCAAGCGTGGTGAAACAAGGTGCTATGATTGCTTTCCTAGGTCGGAGAATAAGAAAAGCTACCCAGCATGCACTATTAGAACCCTCCCAGAGAAACCTGTGCATTGCATTATCTGGGCTAAATATCTATTTACCGTGCTGTTCAGTGGAGAGCTTGAAGAAGGTGACGATTCAAATCTACTCTCTGACATCGCATAGCAGATACCTGAAGGAAATCATTCCAACCACGAAAGAGGAGCAGCATTATTCAAGTCAATATTTGAAACTGATGTGCTGAGACAAAAAGAAGGTGAAGAGAATGTTAAATTTCAGCATTTGATAGTCCTCAAACGAGAAGAGCTCCTAGAGAAATTAGAAACACAATCTTCTCCTGGGTAGACTCAGCTTCTTGAATCAATCGAAGCAGCCTTAGAATATCAATGTCAGCTTGTAGAAAAGCAACATAAAGCTAATAATAATAATAATAATCATAAATCTACTAAGTATTTAAACAGAGAAGATCTCTAATTCTTATAGACAACCCATCCAGTGGAGGTCTACATGCAGATCTTCATCGATAGCTTTGAAAGACTAGCTGAGGAGAAAACCAAATCAGGTTGTGTACCTTTCGAAAAGGATGACAATATCATAATGAAATTCATTACAGCTGCATGTAATCTCAGATGTGTTGTGTTTGGTCTACCCTGTTAGACATAATTCTAAGTGAAAGAAGTAGCTGGGAGTATCGTGCCTGCAATAGCAAGTACAAATTCGATTGTCAGTGGGATAGAAATCACTGAAACATTCAAATATCTGCAGAGATAATTTTTCAAATAAGGGGATAGCAGTAATAACAAACAATCAAGTCGAAAATCGCTAAACAGTAGGGAGTTGTACATATAAAATGATTTGAAAACGAAAGTGTTAGATGTGAACCCAGGGAAAAACAACGAAGAATGTCTTTCCTGTAATGTTAACCTGTTGCCATGTATAATCGAATGTGATTACACTGCTGTCAATCTTGGGTAGTTTATTGCGTAAGTGATCAATCACATCAAGAAAAACGATGGAGAAGACAATACTGCTGATGAGGAAGATAACGAAAGTGAAGATGATGGCGTTGGAAAGGCTCCAAAACTAAAGGACTATTCGATTTCGTTTGGATAATACATTCTCTATGAAGACAGTGAAGATATGGATGAAGATGAAATTGAGTTAAATATTAAGAAACAAACTCAAACTTTGCAGCATTTCTTTGATGGATACGCGGATAGCAGAATTATTGTTAATGACTATGACACTAATGCAATCATTGGATCGTACTTGTTCTGTCATGTTCCAGGCGAAGTTAAACTTAAAATAACGCATTAAATGCCAAGCTCAGAGAATACAATCACTTGGGCGAAACTCTTCTAGAGAAAAGCAGCAGCAGAAGCGAAGATTGTTGAAGAGGAAAAGGAACTCAATGAGAAGAAGATGAATGTGACTGGTACTGGAAAATTAGGTGATGAATTTGCGATAGATGAAGATCCAGAGTCAGATGATTTAGAAGTTTATCAGGAGATTGTCTAAGAAACAAATTTAAATGGGAAAAGATAAGCATTACAGTCTAAACCAGTTGATAAAAGCAATAAGAGAGATGAAGATGACGATGATGATGCTATTATTTTTGAAGAGCCAGCTTCATTTAAGAAGTCTAAACTCGATTGATTTATTCTCATAAATAATTTTATTAACTCTTAACAAAAAACTAAGACATTGTTATTATTATTTCCTAAGTTGTCCATTAACAAAGACAGTTATTTATCAAATAATAACTGTTTCAAAGAGAATTCATTGTTTACTTAAACAAGAAAGTATTAATATTTTCTTTTTCTATTTATGGCTTTAGACAAGATAGCAGATAGGGTGAATTTTCTCAAAAAATCAATGGTAAAAAAGTAACTTTTCATGCAATATTAAGTGCTTTTCCCACCATAGAAAAGCCACCTTCAAAAAAGTCAAAATTAAAGATACTGAGAAATAATTCACCCAGCCGGCCAGCTGGAGGAATTTCAGAAGTTAGGAATTTATTTTTTCGTTGCTAAAATGATTGCTCGTTACAATCCGATTCTGAGCGAGTTTGAGTAAGTTCTTCGAAAGAAGGTATATTCAGCTGTAATGTCATTCACAATGAAACAATTTATTCCTTAGAAAACTGTGATAACACATATTTTTTAATAATCTTCTTTGAGAATCTTGTTTGTTTTGTTTTTTTAAATCGAAAATAAAAATAGCAAAATTATTAACAGTCCACTCGAATTATCTTCCTGAATTCGGCAGCTGTGCTAATTTATTAAATTAATCGTCTATTTGTTTTTTATTTTGAAAATTAATCAAATCTCTTTGGATGGCATTGCAATATGAGTTAGAGAGATAATTAGTGATTCAAGCTCTTCAAGATATTGGTGTTTTGTGATTGCGTTCATGTTTGAGGAAGTAGTTATTAGCGAACTTTAGTTGTGTTTTTCTGGAATATCTTAGGAAGAATGTTTGAAAACTGAAGAATTCTTCTATCTCATGCATTTCAATAATTAAATTATCTAGAAAAATGTCTTGAATCAAATTACACCGAAAAAAAAAATAAAGTTAAGGATAGTAACTTACACAAATACTAGAGTAAAACCAGAATGACTAGAAAATGTCTTATGAAATGCTTGCTTATATGGCTTGGTATGAAATATCTTTCAATCTAAGCTTACGTTGATATTTTACGTAGGAATTGTCTGATTATCCAGGGAGGATATTTGAAATAAATTACCATTATGTGGGGGGTTTATCATTAAGCTAGCAGGTATGGAAAATCAATTTAAAATATCTTTGCTTACTCTTTGTTACTTTTATCTCAATCATAAATATTTTTTAGTTTAGCTTTCAAGAGAGATATTCGATCGATCTTCAAGAGAAATGAATAGTATTCTCTACAATTGACAATCAACGAATGTTATGTATTGATTTATTTACCCTTTGCAAAACTAAAACTCCCTGTAGTATTGATTGATAAAAGAAAATAATCTCTTTTTTTTGTTTTGATTCCAAACATAAAATCATCATAAATGCGAAACTTTTTTGCATAACAAAGTCATTTTTTCAACCAGTGATTTGATGAAAGCCAATAAACTAGAATCGGGCTTAGGCAGGAAGCAATTAAAAAGATAAGGAATCAAAGAAGCGCTAGTGTGTGTTTTTTAAAAATCTGGAAGTGTTCGAGACGGGGGAATAGACGGCGGCAATCTACGATCGTTCGCTATTTCAATATTATTTTTTCTGGTTTACGTATCTTTAATAATCTATCATCATCTCTGTGGGAAGCACCGTATCTATCTTTGGCAAGTATTAATCGTAGCTGCACGTAGCTGCTCAGTTTTAAAAAGATTATTAATTAGAAAAAAGAAAAGCTCAGCATTTTTTTTATTAATTTTTCGGGCGGAAGAATAAAAAAGAAATCAGTGGAAACATACACAAATAAATACACATTTTCTTAGACTTCTTCAGCAGTTATCTCCCTTTCAACTAATCTCACACAGCAACTCAAACAAATTCCAAGTTCTAAAGCTTCATCTTAAAAAACATTGAATGGCTGAAAACACGATAATTTCAATTGAATTACTCAACTTCTTAGAAACGAAAAATATCAATAAAGCCAACAGTGAGGATAACAAAAGCAATAATGATTAAGACTAGCTAAACTCCCCTAACACAAGCAGTAGTTTGACATTGATTCCCTAGATTTCTGAAAACTTCTCATCGGGGTTCACTGCAGCTGTTGCAGATGCTTAATTCGCTAGCCTACTCTCATCTGGATATAAGTGTTCAAGTTAAGTTTTGATAAATGACCAATTGCAGCCTTGTTTCGAAGCAGTTTCTCCGCAAGCTTCGGAGGATAACATCTCCTAAGGGTTGATTACCTCTCGAGACCATCTCGATGAGGCAGAAGATTTCTCTGGTTTTTGCAAAATCGAATAGAGAATTCTTTCCTGGCTCGAAAAAGAAGGAATCAAACATGTGCTCCCAACTGAGACAATCGAAAAATACTTCGATGAAAAGAGAAAAAGAGTAAGTTCTCAAGTCTTTACTCCCATCCACAAATTGTCCCAACACAGAAAGCAACAAAGCGGCAGTATCGATTGCTTAAATTTTCTTAGCAACTCCTCAATCGGACATAAAATGAGTTTACCTGATAAATTTGAGTATAATACCACTGAAGATTGCCCTCCCCAATCTATTCCTAACCCTTCGAATCAGTAAACAAATTCCCTCTGGCATCGCCGCAAATAACAAGCGAAAACCGTGGCAATTATTCCTTAGAGTTACAATGATTTAAATGAGCCAAACGACTGTTCTAAAGTACTTCCTTCCTGCTCTTTGATGAATCTATGAGTGATGATGGTCTCTCTCATGGAACCTTTACTTCTTTTATATTACAAACTTTTCCAAAAATTCAGAATAGATCCATTCATATTGCTAAAACTACTTTATAAAATCTAAAAGTATTTCCTAATTACAATACAATACATCCCCCCACCTATCTTCCCCTTATTTCAATAAATTCAATATCCATTTAGTCGTCTTCAAATCTTCAATTTACTAACATCATTTTGTACTGTAACTCTTCTTGTATGGGTTGTATTTTCAAATCAAAAAAGATATGCCAATCTGGATGCTAACATAGCAAATAGACAAGCAATAATGTGTCTGTTTGGCTTTGATATTCTTTTCTTCATGTTTTAGTCGTTCGATTACAAATCTTTAATTTTTATTTATCTCTCTTTCTTTCCTTTCTTCCTTACTCTAAATAACTACTGAAAATCTACAGATTACTAAATCTCTCTCTGATCATATTGATCTTCTTATGATTTGCTTCAGTATAGTCGTGTGAAATTATTCTTTTATTTACCCTAGCAGTGAATTGATCAGTCTCACTCTCACTCTCTCTTTCTCATTCAAATAAATAAATTAAAATAATCCTAAGTAAATTCTTCCAACCATTTTTCTAGATGACTAAATTTATCTTTTTTTGAAGATTCTTCGCAAATCTCCTACACAGTTCTTATATTTTCTTCAATTCTCTCAGATGTTTTTGATCACATCAAGATGCAATATTTAATATATATTGCGATTTCGTTTGGAGTCAATAAAAGGAATTCATATTTTCTTTCATTTGTGAGTTCTTGTCTGTTAAAATCTGTTTTATTACTCAAACACAGAAGAAAGTAGACAAAATAGTATTATGCAATCAGTCTTAAAAGCAATGATTTTTGTAATGATTTTTTGGATAATATTTTCTGTGTTCTAGAAAGTAAAAATATATTTGGATTATCTAAAAAAACATCTGCATTTTTTGTTGGATGATAATACTCTTTCATGAAAGTTGAAAATGAATAGATTATTTATTAATCTGTGAACTATGATCAGTAAAATGAATAAAGAATGCTTTAACTAACGAAAAGTATTATGATTTTGAACTCTCAAAATATTAAAAGTGTGTTGAAATAACATTTCGAAGAAGATTGCCTGCTATTTTTACAATATCTTCAATGAAAAACAGAAAAAGATTTGACAGAACTAGCAGGAGAGGTTTTTACAACTAAACATATTATTTTGGTTAATTCCATGCAGTCAGGCAATTGATAAGCAGAAATTTAAATAAGTTATTGATTGGTTCTACTTGTTATGATTACCGTTTAGCAATTTTTAGAGTTAATTAAGTCAATCATCAAAAAAGGAAAGAAATACAGAATTCTAAAATATTCATTCTAAATAGAGAAGAAATTTATTAACTTGGATGCCTTGAATGCTCATACAAGGGAAATTAAGACAGTTTCTTTACGATATTTTCTGATATTTTAAGGAAACAAAGAGATTTATTAAAAGTTATCAGTGATAGTAACGTATTGATCCTTCAGAAGAAAAGTGAGATTGAAAATTGTTATTTGAATTCCTTCAAAGAAAACAAGCTAGTGTAGAAACATAAGATTATAAAGTCTCAAATTAAATTAGTGTTCTCTTGAGACTCAAACATAAGGAGAAAAGAAAGAAAACACCCACAGACACACACCCACTATCGAAAACTCTTTGGTATATGCTATTTATTTTTCTTTTCTAAATTATTAAATTCAAGAATTCAGTTACTAAATAATAGAAAGAGGAGCAAATAATCCAGATAAAGGCTTGTAATAATTCCTTACAAAACAAAAAGCACAAAGTTGTTTCACTATTTCCTTCCTTGATTTCGATGAGCAGACGGAAACCTAGAAGTCATTTTTCATAAATCGAAAATGAGCGAGAGTAGCAGAGAAAGATGTACGAGGAGAACTTAAAAAGGAAAAAAGAGGAGCTGTATTTTGAGTTCGAGAAGCAAGAAGAAGTTACTAAGTACAGCTAGATGTCCGTTCAAAGCAGAAACGATGTGAATTTCAAATATGAACTTGATAAAGTAACAACGTACATGTCCAGCAAAGAGCAAGAATTGAAAGAACTTAAGGATTTACTTAAAGACCTGTAAGATGCTAGGAAAGCTACATAACCACTTGAAGCACCACATAGCATGTTCGCTCCAGCATAGGCTCATAATTTTACATCAATTTTCAGTAAAAGTTACTATCGATCAAGTGGAGTGTAAATGCTTGGCGCTGTTGAATAGAAAGAGCGAAATGAAGTTAATAACTACAATAAATATCTTGAAGATGAGATTACTCAGAAAATTGAAAGTTCCAAGAACGAACATCAACGGCAGTTATAGCTGGAATCACAGCATAATGAATTGTTTAAAATAAAACAAAAACTTGTTACTAAACTGCATGATTTAGAGTATCTCAATCAGACAGCTGACATTCGATTCGTTGATGCACCGTCTGTGCAGTATATTTCATAAGAGAAGAAAACTGCCATCTAAAGAGATCTACTATAAGCTAAAGCTGTAAGGAAAACACACATATAACCACCGCATTAGGATTTTATTATTCAAATATAAAAAAAAATATTATCTTTTGAATTTTCATCCATAGGACTTAAAAGAATACACAGATTTAGGTGAATAATTCAAGGAGAAACAATCACACAGAATGAAAGAAGGAGAGAAAATGAGAAAGACAGCGGAGGAGATTATCACTCATGACATGCTTCGAAAGGACGAGTTAGAAAGGGAATGTGCTTAGCTTGATCATCAAGTGTAGCTTGAAGATCTAAAAGAACAAGCAATCATTGAAAAAAGAAGTGAGAGTAAATATACTTTGAAGTTCATTGAAGTATTTTGCATGCTCGAGAGGCTGTTCTGTGAACGAGAAGTTAAAGAATAAGAAATCAAATAGCTTTATGAGATCAATTAGCATTCAAATAAATAAGTCGATGAGTAATTTGAATTTAATGAAAATGAGGATATACCAAAGTAGAAGGTAAATACAGGAAATGAAAAGCAAGGAGAGAGTTACAGAGAACTCTAAGGGGAAGAAAAGTAATAAGGTTACAAAGTCTCAACGGATACTTAAAGTAGACTTTCGATTATTCAAGCTATCAACAAGTAAAATTGAAAAATATTTTCGGTTATTGTTAGTTTTTATCTTACTTTTTGTATTTTTTTTCCTTTTTAGATTTGACAACCAGCATCCGAATGGTGCACAGGCTCTGCTAAAGCAACTGATAAAGATCCATAGTGAAATGGCTTTTCGCTAAGAAGAAATGACATTAGTACACAGCTAACTCCTTTAATCCAAGAAAAAACTTCAAGATATTCTCTAAAAATCATCTAATGAGTTACAGATTCTTAAAGAAAAAAATAAATTCATCGAACTCATGGCAACTGATCCAAAGATTGAAGAAGAAATGCTCAATAAAGTTGAAGCATTTGATTCTGGGGTTGTGCTGCTTCAAAACAAAGATGTAAGTTAATCTAAAGGACATCTAGGAGGAGTTTCATCGAAGTTCAGCACTGTAAATATCTTGAAAATGGAGAATTTCGAAGGTGAAAATGAAAAGTTAAAAGAATAAGTCAAAAGAAATTAGAATTTTGTATTTAATTTCCTCTCCAATTATTCTGAAAGTTCTGTGCGTCTTTCACAAACTATTTCACTTATTGATGCTGCTTCTTTTGGGATTTCGTCTGCTGAATTGAATAATTTAGCTAAATAAATGGCTCAATATGTGAGAGATATCTGGGAAGGAAAAGTGGATGAAACGGATACAAATGAATCGTTAAACTATCCAGTCAACAAGAGATAAAAACGTAAAAAGAAGAAACTCTCATCGTTCTTCAAAATGGGTAAACAAATCATGATGATAATGAGGGAGGTTGTTGCTATTATATTAATAATTTTGTTAATTTTCATGTTTGTCAACAGATGAGGCATTAGAGGTTGAAGAGATAAGCGAAGGGTCTTTCAAGAAAGTATAAACCGAGAAATTCTCATAAGATGAGATTCGAGCTGCATTTGTGGAAGTATTTCCTGGGTAAATCAAAGAAGCGGACATATTCTACGAGTTGATGAAAGAAGAAAGAATGGTTTGGTTTTTCTGCAGCTTGGATTAGATCAAATCATACTTGAAAGATATGCCAAGAAATGATACGCTAAGTGTATTTCAAAATATTGATCAGCTTAGAGAAGTAGGAATGAAACACTTCTAACATAAACTCAATGGTATTTAGATGCTTCTTTGGATTTTAATAGTTGGGTTTAGATTCAATTTTCTTTGAATTTCAAGATTTTATTTTTAAAAATGTTTCTTTTTTTTTGCACAAATTAATAGAGATATGTGAGATGAAGATGTCTATTCTTAAAGCTATGAACGCTTAGACATAGATTTCGCTGAGGATCGTTAGGGAAACTTATCCTGACTACAATGTCAAGAGAACTAAGAAACTAAAGACTTTACGAGATAACGAGGAGATCAAAGAAACTAAATTACGATTTATTGCTAAGAATGAAAATTATTTCAGAAATAATGAGCCATTACAAGAAGATTTCTTTATCTTACGAGGAGGAGGAGATGGAGGGACTGAAGTTGAAAGAGAAGCAACTGAAAATGATGGGGATTTAGGAAATAATGCTGGGAATAAAACTACAATGAATAGTAAGAAAAAAGAAGATAAAAACTCAGATTAAATCAATAAACTCATTGAGTAAATTAGAAAAAGTAAAAACGGAGGAAAGCAGCTTATTCTAGAGTAGAAGAAGTATAATGTACAGTAGCAGAATAAAGAAAGAGCTAAGTTGCTAGCAACCAAGAATTCTTCCGAAGATAATGAAAATAGTAATAATCTTGAAAGTAAAAATAATAATAACCAAAATGATAACAAAAACTAAAATACATAGCAACAACAGCAACCATAACAGTAACTTCAATCTTAACAGGCTTCTTCGACGAATCTAGTCATGGTTGGTATGACGTAAAGTCAATTATCACATCAAGATAAGAATAACACTCCTAGCGTGAATAACTCACCTAATTTGAAATCTCAATAATCAGCTTCGTAACAAAGTCATCGTAACAACACAATGGACAGTATTGATCACAGAAACTCATCGCTGTCGTTTCGAGCTCAAGCGAATCTCGAAGAGGTAGCGAAAACCAAAGCATTCAACGCCTAAGAAGAAGCAGCAATCATCGAAGAACGAGAGAGAGTGCACAATTTGTCCAAGCGAATATTAGAAGAGCAACAGAAGAAACTCGATCATGATTAGTAAAATAAAAATAATAAATTCTTCGTGTCTGATCAGATCAGCAAAATCAACGAGAGACTCGTATAAGAAAACAAATCATCTGAATAAAAGGAAAAGCTTGTTAGGAGCATAGCTGATAATTAAGATGTGCTAACTAAAGTTGATAGGATGGATAGATTCGCTGGATACATTGGACCTTCTGTTTTAAAAGCACTCTAAGACGAAAAAACAGATTTAGTTCGTTCATTAAGAGGTGAATTGTTCTAACCGGAGTTAAACTATCTAAAAGCAAATGACTGCTACAACATTAGAAAATAGATAAATAATGAATAAAGGAGCGTTTTGTAGGAAAGGAGAATGCAACATTAGATGTAACCTGGTGTGATTATTCAATAACGAGAGAAACAGCAATTTTAGCAATAACAGTTGTCAATTTAATAGTCCAGAAGCTAGTTTAGGAGTACTCATTCATCAGTGAATAGAGGGATTAAAGTAGATATGGAGGCTGACGATGAAATCACATTTTAAGGTAAAAAATCATAAATCAATGGTAGATCGGCAAGTGAAGAGAACCAATACAAGAAAATTGCGAAAAGGATAAAAGATATCAAACCTATTAATATCCCTTCCGTTTAGCTGTCTTAATCGTCTTCACAATATCCGCTTTTACCTGACACTCGTCCGTAGACATAAGGATCTACACGGTTTGATATGATTAGAAATGCAAGTGGATCGGTTTCTACAAAGACGATCAGACATCAAAGTGGATCACATTCGACTAGAGGCATGATATAGCCTATCCCATCGACTGCGAAGAGATTGAATACTCCGTTGAGTGGAAGTTAAGGATATCCTTTTGGGTTTAGTGATTTTCTGTCTAGTGATAATAGCTATGTTGAGTAGTTCTAAAGTGGAAATAGCTCAAATAAGATTAATAATATGAGTGTTTCTGGTTTGTAGAATAATAAATCATCAACGGGGCCGTATTCAGCATAGAATATGAAGTTCTATTAACGATACACATCTTAAGAAGGCAATGCGATGTTTGAGTTCTTGCTAAATGAGTAAGGATCGAAGAGACCGAGCACTTAATAGTTGAACACAAGAAACTAAGTCAAAATACATGATAAGCATTCACCAACTAATAATAATAACAACAACATCAACAACAATCTCATCTTGGATTTAACATCTTTAAACACTCAGAAAGTTGGTTTGCATTATTAAGTTGGGAAGAACTAGAAATCTGATGAAGTTTCTCCAACAGGAGGGAAGATTGACTCGAGAATGATCGATGAAATTGATTTAACAGGTGCGCATACGGGTAGCAGTAATTCCTAGCGTTTCTACGAGATGGGAAGTAGTCCATCTGGATCATCTTCGAGGACGGCATTTACAACATCGAGAGCGAATAAAAATAAGATAATAATGTCTCAATAATAGAATTAGAAAAATCAAATTACTGGTAGAACAGGAGAGGAACAAGAGTGAATAGAGAAGAAAGAAGAGAAAAAAAGGATAATAAGTGAAAGAGAATTAAGAGAGAGAAAGAGAGAGAAACACTGTAAGACTATTATATTTTGCATCTTTTTTCATAGATTTTTACTAAAAAAAACGATGGAAAATTAAATTGAATTTAAGGTATTTTGAGGAGAAAAATTAAGTGAAGTAATATATTTTCTATTCACATTATCATTACAAAAGAGTATTGTTTGATTTATAGTAATTTCTTGGGAAGTGGGGAAGAACTGAAGAGATACCTTAATATTTAAGAGTAAGTCCAGAGTAGTCGTTAAAACAGATAACCACACAGGAAGAATTGATTAATAAATTGTTGGGCTTGGTTTTAATAATAAAGTTAAATTCTGTATCTACTTCCCCCATGCATTATTTAGTCAGTGAAGACAATAAAATATTAAAGACAAGACAAGCAACTTGGAAATTAAAAATATAAATCCTTAAGAACTGCGCCATAAATCTAATCAATTCACTTATTGAATTATTTGTTTGCATAATTCTCCGTATAATAACAACCAGCGAAGATAAACAGACTAATACAATCTCAACATTGACCTTCCAATCTGGCTTATTTCCTCAATTCACAATGAACTCCTCTTACCTTTCATCTAGCCACTCTAAGGATAAGAAAAAGGTATTTAACATCTTAGTTTATGAAGTATTTTCATTTAGTGCAAAAACCCAATTTATTACATTCAACACGCTCATTCAAAAACAATTTATAAAGCTTGCACATGCACAATTATTGAATTGCCATTTGTGATCCCTTTTGTATCATTATTTTCCCCTAGAACATTGCAACAGATAAAGTTTAGACGTCAAAGAGTAGTATCACCTCATCAGGCAATCCTTTAAGAGTGAACACAATATCTGTAAAAAAACGAAAATGAAATCAAAACCACAAACCATCCAAAAAGTTATTAATAATCAAAAACCTTTGAATCAAAGTTATCAGGTATCTTAGAGGAGAGTCCAAAGTTATTTGATGAGACAAGAATACAAGTAGTGCAAAGAGGTGTGAATGTTCTAGACTAGTTGCCTTTGAAATACACTAGCATTGAGACTTTGTATCTAAGCAATAACAATCTCAACGATCTACAAGGAATAAGCTAGTTCTCGTAGCTAAAGATATTAACACTCACAAACAATAATGTAATAGATTTTCCAAAATATTCCAAATGTTTTCATATTATTATTCTTGATTTGTTTGATAATATTGTAATAATAGATCACCGAAATGAAGGCACTTTCTTAGATTGCTTCTCTCCAGCAGCTAGAATGTCTCAATTTATTAGGAAATCCAATTTCGAAGCATCCTAACTACAAGATATTTTTGATTCCTGCATTGCCTAAGTTGATTACTCTCGACGGAAAACCAGTCAATGAAGGAATGCGAGTTGCATGTTAAGTTAAAGCGAAATAGCAGGAACAGTTATTAGACTCCATGCTGCAAAACTATTGTTAGATAGTCCAACTGAACTCAGTTAATATCTTATTCTTTATTCCTTCTAGAGATGTATCCTGTAAATGATTTTATTCTTTTTGTTTTGGTTCCAAAATTAGTTTGAGAAGAAACTCGCATTACACAGGGAAATGGCATAAAAGAACTGGAAATTTGCTAAATAATCATAAACGAACAGCAATATTAGCCATAGGTATTTCATTCGAGTATTCGATTTCTATGAAGTTTTATCTGAAAACTCCTATGAAGAACTCTCAGAGTAGCTTCTCAGTGGTATTCTCGCTATGTTCGTAAATCTTTAAACTGAAAATGGAGGAAACGAAGAGGAGAATTACCAGAAAGCGTTTCATTAGATGATTTGGCAGTAAAGAATCAAACTTGCTGAGATAGATGTAATTTTAGATAAAAAAGTATAATCTTACAAGACACTATTAGCGGATATGAACTCCAAATATCCACCAGAGAATATCACTAGTTCTGCGACCAACAATTAAGAATCAAGAACACCACAAGTAAAACAAGCATCACATTCTTAAAATATAATACTATGGTCGCTGATAATTTTATTATTATGACCTCTTTAACTACAAATTACATAAATTAATGTATTTACGTTTTGGATATGTCCACAACAGAAAAGAACCCCTTTGAAGAAGAGCTTCTAATCTTCTGAGAAGAACAAATACAATTAAGGTTAATCCTCCAAACAATCTTAGTCGAAGGAGATGAAAGTACAAAGGAAATTGAGCTTTAAGAATATTGAGAAATCAAACTCTAAACCAGTGCTGAATTAAATTAACAATAACAATGAATTTGGTAGTAATAGCTTGTTTTCTTCTAGTTTTCCAAGTAGTTCATTAAGATAGTAAGAATAAAATCATAACTCCTAAGAAAAGAAGCTGTAAGTCAGGTTATTTGACGCAGAACAATAAGATCTATATTCGAAGATCCATGGTTCAAATGGTATTTCTGATGGTAGAAAACAAAAAAATACTTAATTCCATGCCTAAACTAATAAATTCTTGTCGCCAAATAATAAAAGTTAACTAAATATGCAAGCAGATTCAGAGTTTATCACCTAGAAACGTACAATTAATAAGAACCACTCCAGAAGTACTTCATAACCTAGTTTTGTCTAAATTAAATAATATCTGCAAGTGGAAGATAATAATCATTAGGAAAAAGAGTCTGCTGAACTCAAAACATCAAGTTAAGATTTCACTGCTTTTTCAGATGGCCGCTCGTCCGTTGAGTAGAATTCCTATTCTCCAAACCGTAGAATCCCACAGCCATCATAATATGTAAAATGCAATTTTTGGGGTGCCACTCCTTTTTGTAATTTGATTAAAAATCAAATGAATTTTATTGTCTTCGCAGGAAGGAAGCAGCAGCCACAAAGAAGAGTGTTGCAGAAGATTTATGAACGTAGCCAAAGAATCGTGTGCTTCTTGGCATGAATCTTCCCAGAAACTGACTCCCTACAGAAGAAAAAACAAAGACTTAGAGGAGCTTATTGGAAAACTTTCCAAAGATTTATCAACTCGAGATGAAGAAATAAGTTTATTGAATTCGATGAATCACCAGATTCAACAGAGTTTCAAAGAATTCAGTAGAAACAGCACTCATAGCATCCAGAAAAGCACTCTAGAACAACAATAGTTGGCTGCTGAAATGACAGAAAAATCAACCCAAAATGAGTTACTCGAAGAAGAAATGAGAACTTTACGAGCAGAAATGGGAGAATTACTGTTGAAATCAGCAGAATTATCAGAAGTGTAAATGGAGAAGCGCAGAATTGAAAGCGAACAGAAAGAATTACTTAGATTACTCGAATGCCAATAAGAAATGGAAAGATAGAATGAACGTGCTGTGGAGCATTATGAGCGCTCAGTTCTACAGAAAACATGGAATATGCTGAGATAATCTTGTGAGATGAATATCATTGTAAGAATTTTCGCTTGTGATAGATCTAGAGAATCAAAGAAGAATTTACTTAGTCGATGCTTTTAAGCACTCAGAAGAAAAACATTAACGAATCGATACGTTGCTGTAAAGCAGAAATAGCACTCCGCGGTGAGATTACTTGAATCACTTCGAGTTTGGAGATCAAATACGCAGTTTTCTTAGAAAATATCAGTTATTTTGGATAAAAAATAGAGATAACTCGCTAATATTGCTATGATTTCATGGAAAAACTTGATCACTTAATAAATGAAGCATAAAGAATAACTAATCAAAGCTGATTAATTCAGAAATCAACTTAATCTTGTGAATGCTTGGAAATCATTGAAAATCAATGCATCAGCGCTGAAATTACCTTTTAGGAAAGAAGCGGCGCTACGTGAGTAAGCTGAATCGTTCCATCATTCCAAAATGAAGAGGAGATTCTTTAAAAGTTTAAAGACTTACATGATAGATAAAGTGCAACCTAAATAAAAGAAGCAACAGAAAGCGGATAAATTTAGAGATCTGCAGCTTCTGAAGGGTTCACTTGCAGCGCTTAAATTGTCTAAGACAGCATCTATGAATAAGCTCGTTAGTGTGAATAAATTTATTGCCCACAAGAAGAGACTTAGAACACGTGGGATTTTCAATTATATTTCTGGGCAATTTATGTTAGAAGCTCGAGAGAAAAAGGAGAGAGTGAGAATATAGCAGGCGTTCACGAAAAAGAGGTTGTTAGCTAAATGGAAAGCTGCATATTCACTTGCATAGTAAAGATAATATTTTCAATAATTTTAAGAGTTTTTTATTTGGTTTTAGCTCTTTCATTCCTAACGTTTCTTTGTTATTTGAACAAAAAATTTAGAAATCTAAAGGTTCTGAGTGAATACGGGCGACAGTTTCATTTAAAGAAACTTACTGAGCAGTTCTTCTTTGGTTTAGTTGCATTACGGAATAAATCAAAAAAGTAGACATTATTGAGTAAAGCAATCAAGACAAAACGTGAAAGTTAAATCAAAAGGATTTGTGTGCTCAAATGGTTTAAAGCAAGTGTATCCAAACGATTTGAGAGGATTGAATAAGCAAATAGAGATATTGGTGTGTTACGGATGGTTTTCAATGGATGGTTGGGATTAAATAGATAGACACTCATGAGACGATAAAAGATTAGATAACTAGAGAATAGTCAATTGAAGATTTAACAAATGTATTAGAGAGATTGCTTCTTGTAGTGGTTGAAGACAGCTCGCAGATCAAGGAGGAATAAAGAAGTTATTGAGAATATGAAGATGAAGAAGAATAGGTAGTTATTGTCAGTTAGTTTTGTAGGTTTCTAGAGGATTCTAAGAATAAGTACTTTAAAGAAGCTGACAGCATTTAGGAACTAATCTACGCTTCTTTATGCTGATCTGAAATAGAATTAAGTAGATTGTAGCGTTATCAATGAAGAAAAGTAAGAAATATTTGAAAAATCAAAAGAACTTATGCAGCAAAATGCTTTGCTTTAGGCAATCATCGCAGAGAAAAATACTCAAATTGTAAGATATTATTAGTAATATTATTGAACCAGGGATAGGGGGAGATGAGGAGGATAATATAGATTCAGCAGAAATCATTTTTATTTTTAATTTGGGAGCTATATGTATTTTATTTTGGGTAGAACAACCTGGAAAGATATGTGGATTAGTTGTAGAAGCTTGATTTGAGCAAGGAGGAGACCATCAAAGAGTTAATTGAAAAGAATAATGAATAAGAAGAAAAACTAGCATTCAGTGATGACATCATTGCGAAATAAAGAGGGATTCAAGAACAAAATGAAACAGCTTTATAAATGCAGAACAGAGAACTGGAATAATAAATTGAAGATCTCTAGAAGCAGTTTGAAGGTAGTTATTGTCAAATAATTATTATCTTTTTTTATTCAATTCTCTCTTTGAACTTTTGTTGTTGTGTTTGCTGTGATGCATTTAGTGAATAGAGAAGAAATGGGAAGATGTGAGAGAGCGTATCGAGAGAAAACAGTTGAATTGTTAGGAGAAGATAGGCGCAAAAGTGAATAACTCACATAAATGGAAGAATAAATTAGAGAGCTGGAAAATGATTTAACAAAGGAGTTGGATTTGAAGTAGGAAGCAGAAGATGAACTTAGTTAATTCCGTGGTAGAGAGAGTGTATTAAAAGATTAATTAGCTGAGTCTGTGAGTGTTATTGATTAGCTGTAGGCTATTAATGATACTAAAATAAAGGAGCTATGTGAGATAATTAATCAATATCAAGAGTCAATAAAAGAGAATCATTTGGATTTGTAACAATCACAAGGAATTATCAAATCATAGTAGCAGCAGATACTCACTTTAGAGTTCTAAGTGGAAATGCTGAATGAATAGCTTAATCATTCGACTACCGAATTCTTGGAGAAGATTTAAAAGGGGAATTATTGTTCGAGTATGTCATAATCTACTGGTTTTCCAGAAACACTCAAAAAGGGGAAAGGCAACAATATCAGTAATAATAGCAGCAGTGGCAGTGTTATTGATCAATCTAAACCAACTGAGAACTCTTAAAACATCATCTCTAATGTCCTCAGCAGTAGTTAAATCAACAGAAACAATGTGTTTTCTCCTGGAAAACCAACTTCCTCTAAGAAAGGTTTTGAAATTATGCAGCATTCTCTGGAAAGATAACGCACACAAATGAAGAATAAAATATAAGATCTAACTAATAGCATACAGCAAGCACTTTCAAACAGCACTCGAGATGTATAGTAACATAATACGAAGAGCTATTAATACATGACACCAAATGATAAAAAATATCCTGAGAATTAATCAAAACAAAGTGATATTTTCGGGAAAAGAAATCTTCTTGGTTAATTTTCTTAGACTCTCTACCCTTCATAGACCACTCAGAGAGCTAATATTTCTCAAGGCACGCATAGCGTATCGAAATAATCAACTGCTGATAAGAAAACTAGAGATATTAAGCATAACACAGGAGTAGCAAGTGATTCTAAGAATTATGCACAATCTGCTTCACTTTGGTTTTAGAATAATAATAATAATTTACGACAAAGTTCAAAACAATAAACTTAACCTGATGCAATAAGCACACAATAGATAATAGTCACTCCCAAGATGAATAAAAGTAGAACTCGTTTTGGGTTTAGTAGCTTTGGAGGAATAGCTAGCGGATTTGATGGAATGTTGAGCTAGGAATAATTGTAAGTTCTGCCTCTTCAAATGACTTCAGTGTTGGGTAATGATTTGGGGATGAATAAAACATAACAAAAGAAAAGTTAAAGTAAAGATGAGCATTTGTTAGATCATGGGTTTAGAAGTCATAGAAAATTCTACTAGCAATAGTCCAAAACTAGGAGCAGTAATCAAACAGATGAAAATAACAGTGGTGGTGATGATGATGTCTAGTTTACAAATACCACTGAGCATATGCTTAAAGAGTAACAAAGGCTTTTTAGTTTTTGTTCTTTTTGTTATTAATAAAATTTAACTAACAAACTTTTTCTTGAAATTATTTTCTTATTTTGTTGATAAAATAATAGATTAGAAAAGAGCAAATCTGGCAGAAACATAATGAAGAATCAAATGGAAATTAGAATGCTACATCTCCAAGAACATCTTGAAAAGGATATACAGTTATTGAAATCTACTAATTGAATGATTACATATGGAGAATTACACTTGTTTGCTAAATTTTCAAAACCTAACAGGTTTTTCTTGTTTACATACTTATCTATTGTCTGCAGATAACAGTGAATTAAAGAAAAAAAGTTAGTTGCTGTTGTGAAAGCTTGATTTATTGTGGGCAGGCAATTTAGATTAATTACTACAAGCACACACAACTTTTACATTTGTTACATAATAATTTAAATTATTGTTATTTCTCCCAGTTTTTGGCAATTTTTTGGGCAGTCTCTGTGTTTCTGGAAGTTGGATTAAGATTGATTTACCCTCTACTTGAGATCTGGGATAACTAAGAAAGATTTGATTTACTCTTGGATGCGATTCTGTTGATGAATGCTTCGATAAACCTATTGCTGAGTGCAGAAAAATGATCTCGCAAGACAAGACTATAATTTACTTTTCTTCTTAGTATTTATTCGAAGAGATTTTCATGTCGATGTTTGGGATC
>Ga0302271_10001670_pt1 | contig 21080 bp, 15 predicted proteins | sample III_Bog_N1_1_FD_198767 | JGI IMG/M metagenome (GOLD analysis project Ga0302271, IMG submission 198767) | Peat permafrost microbial communities from Stordalen Mire near Abisko, Sweden - III_Bog_N1_1 | ecosystem: Environmental > Terrestrial > Soil > Wetlands > Peat | place: Sweden: Abisko... | reverse complement strand
AAAGGTAAGCGAATACACTGTTTATTTATTTTGTTTTGTTTTTTCTCTCTAAACAAATCAAATTTAAATTTGAGTGGGGAAGAAAGCGAGTGAGCAAGCGAGGTAGCGCGTTTAAATCTTTACAAAAGCAGAACGAATCTCTGCGATTATGTTTAAGGCATATTATTTTCATTTGGTTTAAGTGTTAAAGAGAAATTTGATATATTATTTGCATTAACTCTTCAGCTTTGCTAAGGAATCTAAAGTTTCTTTTCTTCATTTTTTCAATTTCTTCAAAAAAAGACATCACTCTTCTCTTAAAGTTCTACTGCCATCACTCAAAGCTCGTTGTAAATCAACAAAACATATCTAAATATGAGAAGAGAAGAAGATGAGAGAGCCTGCTCTCCTGTATGTAAGAAAAGGACATCAACAACTGCTAACTTTGAGAAGGAACCTTTTTCAACTCCAAAAAGCAAATACAAAAGCGTTGAGAAACACGCTTGCGAGCTGATTAACACACCAGGACCTTCATCCAAGAAAAAAATGAAGGCACTTGGGCTAGAGGGGTCGGAGTATGCTCACAGGCTCGATTCCTTGTAGGAGGATTAACCATATATCAATCCATTGCATACAATCTAAGAAACTTAAGATGATGACAAAGAAAACAGCAACAACTACTACAATCTGCTAGGCAGAATGGCTGCTCCAGAAAAACCAAAGAATCCATTTACACAATCGATTGGTCCAATAGAAATGATGAATTATCAGAGAGGGAGATTAGATGGGGAGTTGATTAGTCCCAGAGAAATCAATTTCTCCTAAAGCATGTCACAAAATGATTGCAGAAATGAAATTCAAGAGAGTAAATCTACCATTGCTGTAGGGTTCAATTCACCATTAGAATCACCAACGTTTCTCTCTGAAAACAACGATGACAAATATAATAATATTTTTAACTTAAATAACTAGAATAATCTTAATAATTCTAGCAAAATAAACCAATAAATTATGTTTATTGACTCCAATAGACCCCAAAGCGAGTAATAATAATAATAATAATAATCATCATCCCAGCAATAGCTTCAATAACTTTAGAATAAGAATGCTCTTGTTGAATTCTTTAATTGTTTCAACTAAAAAAATGAAGAAATAGCACATTTATTTTGTATCGAATCTAAATTTGAAGTCATAAATTCAAGTCTATCCTCCAATGTATCAGAGAATATCATCTAGCTAAGCTAGACATTCAACTAACTTGAAGTCAACGCAGCGTCACTTAGCTTTGAGACACAAAATGATATGTGCATAGTGAATCTCACTGGAACTGCCATCGGAGAGAAATATAGCCCTATGCAATTCATGGCAAGTGCTATGATCTCAAAGGTTGATTATAAGATTGCTCATCTGAGAATTCAATTCCAATGAAAAGGAAGAACCAACGCACTGACAGGCTGAATTTTAAAGAAATACAACACACAAATATGCTATTCTCATCTTTATGTCTAATTATGTCTATATTTGCAGATTCATTTATTTAACATTCCTCTCATAAGCATGTCCATATTTCATTCATTTACTCAAATGAAGGAGGGTTAGTCATTTTCAATTCAAATCTGAAACCTAGTTTAATTCATTTAGGAAATCAGAATTCAATTGCAAAATTATTCATTTAATATTAAAATATGTCTGAATGTTGTGTTGTTTGCATGCAATAGACAGATTAGGGGAAGAATATAATAACTTGCTCCAAATGATAAAACAATATCAATGCTGATGAAAACCTCAAGTAGGTGCAATCTGAGCAATAGACGGAAGAATAATTATTAGATCGATTGACGGAGGATAAAAAGTCCCGAAGGAGAGTCTATATGTTGACCAGAAATATTTATACGATTGCTGAAAGAAACAAAACAAAGCAAAATATAAAATAAATTATTGATTATTTACTAATAACCACAGTATCAAGGAGAATATCACAGCTGAAGTTGCTAAGAAAAGAAAGATGCAGACGTTTCCTAAGGGTATTATTAAGATGACAAATGTCGCCTTTATCAAGTATAAAGTAGGCAACAAGAAATTTGAGATTGCTTGCTATAAGAATAAAGCGATTAATTGGAGGAATGGTGTAGAAAGGGATTTAAGTGAGGTTCTATAGACCGAGGAGATCTACACTAATGCAAGTCACGGGACAATCGCGTCCAAAGATGACTTAGAAAAGTGCTTTGGAAATATGAAGAAAATGGATGTCATCAAGACAATCCTTGAAAAAGGTGAGCTCTAAGTGGGCGATAAAGAAAGGGAAGTTTAACTTTCTTCACTTCAGAATGATATTCTTAATATCATCACTGAGAAATGCGTGCATCCTGATAGTCAAAGGAAGTTTTCGATTGTTTAGATTCAACAAGCTGTGAAAAGTGTAGAATTCAAAGTCAAGCCTGATCAGCCAGCTAAAAAGCAAGCTTTAGAATGCATTAGGTTGCTGTTGAAGAAATTCTATATGCGCAGAGCAGAGATGCTGATTAGTGTGAATTTGCCTTCGAAAGATCAAAAACAGCTGATGATACATTTATAAGAACTCGAGATTGAAGAGCAAAGTATCTAGAAAACGGTGAAGAAAGATAATGGGAGAATTGAGTTAGTCATGAGTTTGGAGCCTTCGAAATTTAGACCACTCAGCTAGAAAGTTAAGGTTGAGTTATCAGATTGCATTTTAGAAGTTATTAGCAATGTAGTCACAAATGATGCGGTAGAAGACATCGAAAATGCAGGCTCAGCTAATCTGAAAGTTCGAGATGACTGGAATGAAGAAGCTGAAGAAGAAGAGAGAAAATAGTAGAAGAAAGAAGAGCATAAAGCTAAAAAAGCAGAGGAGAAAGACAGTGATGACGATTTAGAAGAAGCTAAAGTTGAGGAAGGTGGAAATAAGAAGAAGAATAAGAAAAAGAAAAACCCATAGCTAGATATGAGGATGCAGTTAGAAAGAGAAAAGGAATATTAGTAGCAGCAAGTTAAATTAGAAGAGATTGCTAAGGCTAAACAGCAATGGATTGACAAGGAAAAAGCGAAAGTTCTTGAAGCGAAACAATAACCAGACAATGGGAAATAAACAAACAACACAAACAAACCTGAAGAAGTACCTAAGGGAAGTAAAAAATGTTCTTCTTGCAAGGAAGCATTCTTCGAGACAAATGAAGAGTACAGAGCTCATTTCAAATCAGATTGGCATATTTTTAATGTCAAACGTAAATAAGAAGCCAAGGAATTGCTGACAGAAATTGAGTTCAAAGCAACTAATTTAGATCAGAATTTTGAATGAAGTAAAAAGATTAGATTGTTTTCATATGTATTTTCAAAGATAATTCAATTCATAAAAGTCTAAATTCAACAAGATGGGGGGGGGGGGGAGAGGATTTATTGTAATTAAACAAAACAAAAAAGAATTAAATTTATTGTTTTCTATCAATCTGATGTACTAACATGGATTACAGCCAATAAAGAGCTGATCTAATTTTGATTTGTCAGTTAATGAAATGCTGGAAATAGACTTCTTTGTCTTCTTCTTTCATGAATTCTTTAAAATCGGAGAATTCCTTTGTGACTTTCAAGAGATTTTCTTCATCCCAATCGTTCCAAGTGTTCTGAGAAGCTTCTTCTTCTAAAAAAAATAAAATAAAAAGAATTATTTCATGATTTAAAATGAGCAATAAAACTATAATTACCTTTGCGACTGAATTCTTATCTGATTTCTCCATTGAATGAGCAGTGTTTCAGGAAGAGTTGTAGGTTATGCTGGTATTTTTGTCTGTAATTTTCATCTTTGTTTGGGTTGGTTGCTTTGAGTGAAATGGCTATGAATTTCAAAGCAGTTTCTTTGCAAGTCAAAGTAGGATACTTGATTCTTCTGTAGCCTAAAGATAGATTGACAAAATAAATAAAATAAAACAAAGAATTTCAAAATTTTTTAGTTAATTCCTACCTAGCTGAGCTAGCACTCGCATGACGATGTTTCCAAGATGATTCTCAAGGAAAGCTGTGCAATCTCCTTTTTTAGCGATTTTCTTGACAAGATTGAATGGATTAAACTCAACTGGCAGCTTATCATGCAGTTTGATGTTGTTGTAATCTTGAGGATTCGCAATGAATCTTGTCATCAAATCCTAGCTTGAGAAAGAGTGTACTTGATCTTTATACTAGACTAATAAGCTTGGTTGACTTTTCTTTAGTTGATCAGATCGAAGCATACCCACGCAATGACCCTTATTCGAAGCATCTAAAATTGCAAAAATAAATGAATAACTCTTTGAAAATGTTTTTGATTTTGAAATTGGGTTACTGCTGAATTTGGAGACAATATGATCGACTGAGATCTTCAAGGGAGGGTTGAAATTCGATGCATTCTAGAATACATACAGATCAGGTCTGTTTAGGAAATCATTCATTTCAGATTCAGAATCTAGCACATAGATGAATCCATCGAAATAAGCTAAATATGGATGACGGATGTTGTTCTAAATAAACAATTTCTTTGTCTGTATCGCAACAGGTGAATAATTTTTAAACTTTCCGATGTTCTCGAGAATCTCAGATCTAGTTAACCCTGCTTCAGCGACATTCACAGGGTAATCAGTGATGAGCGCTCTGGATAACCGATATTTAGCTGTCACTGCAGAATGAAGGAACTTCTTGGCTTAATCAAACATCCCCCATTTGGAAATTTTCCCATCGATAAAGCGAACATTATTGAAAGTGTCCAAATAGTAGCTCTCGAGAGTTTAACTTTCACATGAAGTCAGCTTAGAATGAAGGATAATAGGATTGTAACCAAATTTATTCTTCACAAGTTACTGCTACTTTGGGCTAGAGAACCTCGCAATGATCTCACGTTAGCTCAGCTGAATAGAGAACACTGATGTTGGAATCACCTGAAAAAGGAACAGAAAAAGTTAAAAAAATATGAAAATATAAATAAAAATTATTATTTTACTCCTCGTTAATGGAAGAGCACAGCTTAAGCTCTGTTCTAAGGCAGTCCATCGAGGACCCAACCGTTCGCAAGACAATCTGCCTGTTATGTTCTCTACAATACTAATTCCACAATCTAGGCATCATTTAAAGTCTACCCACTTCTGAGTAAATCCATAGCTTAAGCTGATTTATCATTCTAATGTTGAGGCACATATTCTTCGATGATAGTTGACAGTTTAATTCTCACCAATCCTAATTTGGATTCAATCAGCTTTGCTAATGTTGATTTGCCTGTTTTGGGAGATCCAATGACAAATACAACCGCTTTAACTGTAATATCCTTAGGATAACATTTCTCAACAAGATATCTAAGTGGTTCCTTAGCAACTTTTTCAACTTCTTCAGAAGTCTCGAAATAATAGATTCGATCACGATAGAGTAAGGGATGCTCACGGATAAATGGAATATCCAATAAAGATAGGGCGTTTTTATTACCATATCTACTTTTCTTGAATGTATAACTCTTCTCGTAGAAATCTAATCTGAACGGTTTTGGCTGACAAAAAGAGAAACAAAGAATGATTAAATTTCACATAGAAAATGTCTAAAAAGTTTCACAAAATTCAATTTTTAATATTTGTACCTCTTCTTCACCTTCTTCAGGTATTTCTCTTTTCAAAATGAAAGCTTGATGTTTTTCGAATAGATTCTCTCTGAGTTGGAGGTAATTCTTTAATTGATGATTTATTCTATTAAAAACTTATTAAATCGGTGCATCACAATTTATTTCAACCACTGGAATGCCCAAATCAGTGTAACTCGTTGCAAATTCTTCACATTTTGATTAGTCACTTTCTCTTTGAGCAGTTAATTTTTCCTTTTTTTCTGTTATCATAGCATTCAAATCAGGAGCATCAGGATCGTCTTCTTGAACTTCCTCTTCCTCCTCAGGTAGGACTTCACCACCTTCTTCGCCACTCTCAGCGATCTCTTTAAGTCTCGCTTGTCTAGCCTTTAAAATTTGAAGAAATAAATAAGAGAAAATAATAATCTTTTATTTCTTTAATCTATTTTTTCAAACTTACTTCTTCTTTTTCCTTTTGTTTTTGAAGTTTGCGCTATTCAACTAATGTTTCATATTATGATTTAACTTCCTTCTCATCGAATTTTCGTTGCATAAAATTCTTTTCATCGACTTTTAAGTGTAAAACTAATTCTGGTAATTTCTTCGCTTCAACTAGAAGTTCATTCAATGGAGTTGACACAGCTTCTTCCTCGATATCGAAGAAATTTCCATTAATAATTGACTGTTTCATTCCCTCGAAGATATGCTTAGTCATAGCAATTTCATGTACACGACGATCGAAATCACTTGGATCATCCATAACCTCTGGATCCTCAACAACCTTTCCTTCTTCATCGACCTCTGCAGGTTTGAATCCCTTTTCAAATCGCCTATCTTGTCTTCTCTATAGCAAAATTAATTATTATAATTAACATTCTATTTGTTCATAAGCCTAAATAATAGATAAACCTTGTCTTTCTCGTTAGCTAGATGATTCAGAAGATTCTTTTTTAACTCAAAAACTGGTATTCTGTATTAATTATACAACTTCTGTATTTGAGTATGCATTCCAGTGCCTCTCGCACCCATAAGCATGATTCTAGGAGGTGGGACTTCCAAGTGAGTCTGCCCATCAACATATTTCCATGTATGTTCTTAGAATTTCTTCTTTTCTTCTTCACCAAAGAATTTATGCTTTTTTCCTCTTACCATGACTTCAAAATCATTCTTTCCAGGCAGCAACCAGTCTTAATCCTAGCAGTATTGATAATTATTAGATTTTGTTTAATTTGTACAAAATATCATCAATTAAACACGATTTTATTTTAATTTTGATATTTTTTATCTTTTTGTTACTTTGATAGCAATTGGGCAGAATGGACCATATTCACCAGAAGGTAAGGGATCATCTCCTTCTGCAACATCACCTGAGTATCTGGCTAGAGTTTCATCGTCAAATCTAATGAAGAATGGATCAATTGCAACTTTGATTCTATTGTACACTTCTTCTATGGAACCTTCAATCTAAATTTCTTTGACATTCTCCTCTCCATATTATTCTTTCAGGACAGCAGTAGCATCATTGACTATTTTCAGCTCGTTTTCAAGGTTGCAAGCATATTCTATTCCTTGTCTTGTTTTGAGGTTTTTACCTTCTTCCTCTTCATTTTTATCCACGAGAATGATCACTTTATCAATAGGAATGTTATGATACTTCAATCTATTTATCTCTTCTTCATTCATTGGCTGGCCAATCACGCAAAGACCTTATACTGGATTGAGCTTATTTTCAGCATTTACAAGTTGAATCATTTCTTTCAGTTATAATTCTTCTGGTGCTGGAGTATGTGGTCGTTCTTCTTCTCCATCTTTTGGTTTTTCCTTGACTTCTTTCTTTTTAGGTGCTTTTTTAGATTTCTTAGCAGCTTCTTCAGCGAGTCTCTTGGTTTCTTCATCTTCTTCCTCTTCATTTTCATTTTTTTCAACTCCCCAGTTTTCAGGTTTCTTTTGCAGAGCCACGCCTAGTTTATGTAACACAATCGGCCAAACTTCCTTTGCACTTATGGGATTTCCCTGGAATAAACAAATTATTTCATTAGAAAAAGCACAAATATTTTAAATTAAAACTTATGTTTACTTTAGCAAATTCCTTCCATTCTTCTACACTTAGATGCACATCATTTATGCGTGGATCAAAAGTTGAAGGAATATGTGTCTAAACTTCAATTTCTTGTTATCTCTAAGCAATTAGCACGTCACCAATAATTTTCTAGACATCGACTAATTTCCATCCATATTCTTCGGACAGTCTCAAAGAGAAAGTCTTTTTCCCACTCAAAGCTGGCCCAATCACCGCAACATTGTATCTGATAGCATAAAACTTATTAATAACCAACATTCATTTTACAGAATATATTTATGTTACGTTTTGGGTAGTTTGGGAGATACTTTGAGATATTTCCTAGCATTTTTCTCAAACGCTACTTGATTTTCTTCATTTTCAAATAAAAACACTCTTCCAGCATAATCACATGCGAATTCAGATTTCCCAGTCACAACACGATTCTTGGTAAGCTCAACAGGATCAATTTGCTACCAAGCAGACCATCTACGAGAGAGTTTCTATTCTTCAAGACCAGTTGTAAGTAAATCCTTCTCAGAGCTGCCTTCAAGTTTTGTTGCTAAAGGCCTAAGAGGTTTAACTTCATCACCTAGATACTCATACACGTATTCTACAAGTTCAGTCTCAATACTGCCGTTGAATTTCAAGGTAATATATTCACTCTTTGTCAAATGCTAAAGGAACTCATTCACACGAGGAAGTGTTTTTGTCTAGTAGACTTCTAGAAGAGTAGTTAAAATCTAAGAAGATTCATTTCCTCGATACAACAAGTCGTTATCATTAATCGGCTGTTTTTCTTCTCCTTCTTCACCTTCAGGAGGAGCCTCTTCTTCTTCACCTTCAACAGGTATTTTCTTAGGTATTCTCGAAATTTCCCTTTCTTAAGTTGAGTAAAACTTGAGAACTTCTTCATCTTTTTCCATTAGAGCAGATGCAAATTTAATCACATCGGAATCCGATGCATCGAGATCAATAACATGCGAGAAATATCTGCATCCGATTCTAGGTAGCTTAACTTTCCCTTTGATAATAGCATCAACCCAATCGATTGAACCTGGCATGTGAGCTAAAGGCAAATCTAAGATAAATCCTTTATTGAAAACAGGATCGAAGGACAACTCAAAGTTTAAAAGATCAAGGAGATTGTCTGGAGCGATGGATTTTCCACTCTGCAAATCTAACTAGATCTATTTCTCCCACGGTTTTCGCTTGTCGATGGTTTCTCCTTCGTCATTTGTCTCAGGATTCTCCTCGTATTCTTTGATTCTAGCAGTCATCTTCTCAAGTAAATTTGCGAGTTCTAAATGAATTATGTCAATTTTTTTCCCTAGAGCTTTGCAAAATTTGGTTTTACCAATTTTTGGTTTTCCGAGCATTAAAATTTAAAGAGGACGATGATTTGCATATTCAAGTACATCGTCATCGTATGCATTAAGGGTATCACTGGGGATAACACCACTAGGAGACACTAAATCATTCAAAGTAAGTTTAGCAGACTCAATCACATCAGCTGCGTTCTAAGCCTTCAATTCTCTGAAACTCACTTTTAGTTTACTTTATTCAACGAATTCTTAAATGTCTTTAATAAGGTTGAACTCTAGATTTCTACAATATTCCTCCCAGTTCACAGCTACCTTTTTGTTTCTCTGTTTACGTTCACTTTCGACTAATTTTCTTTTTTATGCAACTGCTTCTTATTATTTTTTATTGAGTTTGAATATCTAATCGATTGAGAGCTCCTCCATTGTGTAGAAATCACTCATAACATTAAACTTTTCTTCAGCTCCCGATAAATCTACCAAAAAATCACAATAAGCCATTACCCAAAAACGGTACCAGCAGTTTAATCACTCAAAAAACTCACTCATTCATTATATTTTCCCTAAAAAAATATTTACTTTTCAGCTGTTCATAAGCAAGTGGATGTGAGATAAACCCATTGACTCTGTTGAAAATCTGAGGGCTTTCAAAATATCTTGTAATGTGCTTGCAGAGACAAGCTATCATTGAGATATTTTCACTTTCTTTGCAGGCAATCTGTAACACTTTCAAGATATCGTTTCCACTCTCAACTTGAATGTTAACCCTGAACAAAAAGCAAAGAATAATATGTCAACAATATCTTTAAAAAAAGATAAATTTTATCTCATCAAAAACAAGAAAAAGTCATTTTTGTTTTGTAATTTCTCTTAAAAATCCTTTTACTTGCTCAAAACGTTAATGGATTGCTTCGGGATATGCTAGAGGAATTTCTATGCAGGCACTTCGAATTTATTATTGACAATCTGATTGATTGCATTCTCCGCAGATAATCCAAGAGGGATGATCTCATCGAGGTTAAGAATCTCATACTAAATCACGATATTAGAATCATTTTACTTGTTCTAAAGTATTTCTTAATCCCTGATAACTTCCTCTTCATAGTAGACAACATTAACAGGGCAAACATTCTTTTGATGCTCCGTGAAAGTGCCTTCAATTTATTCTCTGTTATAAATCCAAACCTTAATGTCATACCCGATTTCTTCAGTTTTATTTTCGTTTGTATAATAGCATATCAACTTAGTAGTTCTATCGAATACCAAGTCGAGGAATGACTTGAAGGACTTTATATCAACATTCTCTACTAAACGGAAAATGAGCCCTCCAAAAAACTCACAGAAAATGTCATAAGGGATGAATTCCTTATCATTCTAAGTTGAAGCCTTGGCAACAGAGTCCTAGGCTAGTTGTCGGATAAACTCTCGTTCTTGAATGTTAAAGACCAAAACCAAGATCCTTTCGACATACTTTTTTATTAATTTTCAAAAAATTTGTATGATGGATGCTTTTTAGAAACTGTCAAAATTTTTCCTTTTTCTTAAGAATTGAATATGAATTCACTTACACTCGTAAAGCTGTCTCTTCTGATTTGACCTGTGAAGTTCTTCTCGAATAGACTCCAGAATCTTATGAGACTTTGCTAGATGCTTGTGTTGACCTTCAATTCGTATACTAACTGCTAGAGGCTCTCGCCTTGATCTTCGAGGATATCATCTTTATTAGAAAAGTCGCAGTTTTTTATTAGTTGATAATTGTAAATCCATCATTGAAATATATTATCTTACTATTCACAGCTATCTTCGAGGCCATTCTTGTTTTAATAATTACTTTGTTCTTTTCTAATTGGGCTTGTAGACTAGCTGCGTGTGTGCTTTTTTCAGTCCAACCTTCTATCTTTGAAACAATTCTTACTTTTGATATATCCCACTAATCTTCAAACTTTAAACTATCGATTCCTTGTTTCAACGCTTCTAAAGATAACTTCCTAAAGCAGTCAGTTTTATTTATTTAATTTTATTATTTCTTTTTTTTCTTTCAAATCCCAAGTTGTTTTCCTTGGATTATCATATCACTTCAAGAAGAACACTTTTTCCAATGAGATGAAATATCAAAATGGTTGTGCTTTAAATGTGAAGATGCTAGAAAATATAATAATAAATCATGCAATAAATGCGTTATCCTTATTGATAGATGCTCAATATCATAAATTTTAGTTTCATGATTATTTTTTTGCATTTTATTTTCATAAATAATGATCTCCTTGCAAGGATATTTTTCTTTGATTGATCACTTAAAAGAAAAAAAACCAAAATAGATTGATGAAAGAGCTCCCCCCTTTATGCTTGAGCTGATATCGAAATTAGAATGAAGGACTTAAACATATGGGAGAGATCAAAAATAAGTCACAAAGAATCAATCAATAATTTCAACACAAGCACAAAAGTCATAAAAAGACAAGCATATCCGATATCTAGCGAACAAAATGAGTGACGAATTGTTGAGTCTTAATCTGGGTTAGTCTCAGAATGTTGTAAAAGTGCATCCACTTGTGCCATTATCCATCTTGGAATATTCCTACAGAAATTATGGATAAAAAGTTATGGGCAGTCTCCTCGGAATCGTGCATTCTACATACATAGAAGTCACCAATTGTTACGCTGTCCCTCAAGAAAAAGGCGAAAAGGGCGAGGAAGTAAGAAACATTCAATATTATTCAAGTGAAGAAGCCAAAATGTTAAATTGAAATGCAATTTATTTTTGTGAATTATCTAGCCAAAAGATTTCCCTGATGTGAAGTACCATAGCATTATGTACAATCACAATATTGCTGTCTATCCTCAAGAAAGTCTTGTAGGTGCATTCGTGATTGATTCAGCGAATTTCGAGAATGACCTTATCCATCTTACAAACTTCTACAGTCAGAAGGATGTTGGATTTGTCAGCCAACCTGGTCTTCCTTCTCCACTCATCTTGTCTCTTGACCCAAAACTTAAGAACGGCTAATTTAATCTTAAGGTACTTATATATTAACTATGAACATACATCCAGTGTTTAACAAAGGAGCCAAAATCAAAGGAAAAGAGAATAGAAATATTCTGTTTTGATTGTGTTATGTTTTAGGAATGATCATTTTATAAATCTGAAACTCTTTTTTTGACTATGAAAGGTCTCCTCATATGACAAACAATTAGATATGTGTAAATTCGCTGGCATTCTTCCTTTCAAGTCGATCCCCGTGAGTGTAGAATTCGGTGATGAGAAGCTTAACGAAAGTAACAAATATTTTCTTTTAGCTTCAAGTTAAAAATCTTGAATCTTTAAACTAAAGCTAAAATATTTTGATAATAAAAACAGTCCCTCAGTTCATTCAGAACTCCCAGACATCAGATGATGTTATTAACACTTAGTTCCTGCAAGCTGGAAGTGTCAAGGAACTTCTCACTGAATTACTAGCTAACCTTCAAGTTATTCAAAAGAAAATACAGAATATTGTTGTAAGAAAATGTCAAAATTATTATCTTTTTTGAGCAATTTATTCACCTTTTAACAACTCTTCAGGATGGCAAAGCTGAAGCTGACGACAACCTTGGAAAGCAAATCAAGAGATTACTTAACTTTGTACCCACTATTTCACAAGAAGAATTCGAAAAAGGATTATCAAAAGCAAACCAAGATGCTCTACTCATAACATTTGTTGCAAACCTCGCAAAGACTCAATCTCTTCTTACTGAAAAACTCAATTAAGTCAGTACACAAAACTGATCACTGTTCATAACGATATTTGGGCTCTTTCAAGTTTTAAACTAGTGGAATAAAGAAGAAAAAAAAAAAACAATAACTTTTCAGCTGAGAAAAATATATTCCTTTTTTTCTCTCTCCCCTGGCTCTCCTGTAACTGGGCTACACATTCCCATATCATTTTGTAATACTGTAGACGGTTTATCTTATTATTTCGCTTTCCAAACAACCCTCTTAATGATTAATAATTCTAACTACAAATATTTCCTCATATATTTGTTTATTCATTCAAACCATATTTTTCTTTTTCCTTATCTGTCTCAGTTGATGCTATTCCTATGTATTTAGGTGAGAAACAGTATCGGGATATATTTTGTTTGAGTTATTTTAAGCAAAGACAACATTTTATAACAACTAACAAGGCTATAAAGTAGATAAATAAGCAGACATATTTATCTTAAGTGTAAGGAGTTTTTGCGAAGCTAATTGTTTTTCAATCGAAATCTCTTCCGCAGTGGGGTGATTTCTCAAAGCAAGCGAAGTTATGATTCCATCTTCCAAGGTTAGGCTCTGTAAGGGCATTTCCACGATTGCCAATGAAAGTGTATCCGTAAGGCTGACGGTTATGCAAAAGCTGAGATTTGAATGGCTAGTCGTATTTTTCTCTGTACCAAGCATCACCAATCAGAAAGGTTAAGGCTGCTAAGGTTCCATAGACTGCGAAGTGAGTTCCAATGGTATTCAAGAAGTTACCAATAATTCTTTGTTTCCATGCCTTGAACCAGAGTCCAGAACCTACGGGCTTATTAATGGAGAAATTCAGATCGTAAGGCTGTCTGTGATCAACAACTCTTCTTGAGAAGTTGTAGCGATTAATGAAGGAATCCTGATTGTTGGACATGTATTTTTTTTCCGACTTTCTTCGAATCAATATTTTATTTCTTAATATTTTCTGCCTTCCCTTCAATATTGAATTATCTTTCAGATTCTTCCTATGACACAAATTAGGCTCATCCTTCAAAATGATAAATAGTAAACAAACAGAAATGGAATATGGAGAGTTGATACTTACAGACTTTATTAAGTAAAACAACACACATTTGTTCTCTTTAATGTCCTAAATATTGCCTTATTTCAAATAAAAGAAACCTTCAACAAAAATAATTCGAGAAGAGTATGTGTTCTTTATGATTATTAGTATAATTTTAAGAAAGTAAAATACTTTTAAATAACTATTCTTAATGGAATAGATCATTTTCATGTAAGAATTGTTTTTCTAATGATCTGTTTGAACTAGGGATCAAAGAAATATTCCTTCTGTCAATTTCTTTGTTTTAATAAGCTTTTAAACTATCAAACTAACTGAAATGATTTTTTACTGCGCCTGTTTAAAAGGTCATAGAATTTCTTTAATTCCAAGTTGCAATTCTAATTCTTTTTATAAAAATTAATATGAATATCCCTAAATTAAGGAGAATCTATTGTTTAAAATAAAAGTATAATAATAATGCTACCCAGTAATTCAGTTTAATTCCTTGAGAGGGATTATCATTAAACTAATTAATTATTGTCTTCATCCATCTCTCTCTCTCTCTTGAGAAATTATGAAAGATTATGCAGAAGCGTTCCTTTGAACAAAAATTGTACATTTTTTGAATTTCAAATGTAGATTGCCATTAATAAAATATGATTCACTTCAAGGATTTGTTTCTGATGAAGAATCATTTCTCCAAGAAAGTACTTAATAAAAAGCTCACTTATTTTTTTGAAATCTTTATTTCTTCAATCATTTGAATCCAAAAACACTAATAACTACTTCTATAAAGAATGATGATGATGATAACAACAGCATAAAAGATATTCTTATTTATTGAAGTTATCAAGTGTTGGATGCACCGAAAGTAGTTGAAACTAATAATACTAAATTGATTTAAAATAATAAATTTTCTGAGAATTCCCTCTTTTCTCCTATCTTCTCCGACCTGCAAGAAGCTTTAATGCCAAATATTCAAACGTAACGTTCCCAAGATACTTTGTAATCTTAAAAACAAAATAACTTACCCTCCTTAAAATCTCAATCCATCCAGTAGATCTACAAAGCTTAACGATAAAAATGCCTTTTGGGAATATTATTTTAAAAATATTTACTGTGTCAATTATCTTTCCCATCCAATAATCTTCTTTTAAACACAATATTGAACATAATTATCAGAATAATAAGCCCCTTTAAGGTTATTTTTCTTTATGAAAAAAAGGGATTATTTTTTGAATAATTATTTAAAAACTTATAAATTGATATTCTGATTTGATTGCATTTTGCTCAGATAATCATCTAACAGACCATATTTAGAATGAGCACATAACATCCAGTAATAACTAACAATCCTAAAGATCTAAGCTCAGTCTTCAAGGTTGCAGAGCCATTGAATTTAGGAGATCGACTGAAGGAGCTAAGAGACTAACGAAAACTTGAAGATAAACGAAATAACCGCAAGAATTGGGATGGTATTGATGTCAAAATAGTCGAGAAAATCGAAGAACTCGAAGGACACAGCTAGTATCTCCGAACAGAAGAGCAAGCAATTGATAAAAAGAAAGAATAAATACTCTTTCGCTAGAGACATTAACTCAAAGCTGCAACCAAGACGATGGCTGATAAACTCAGCTCGGTTATATCAAACGAAAAGGACAAGCTCTTAGATGTGTTTGAGAGATAATTAAACGAATCGCGTGTTCCTAAATCACCAGCGAACTCGTTTTACACGAACTCTAGACTTAATCGTACAGTAAACAGTCTTGATCGCTCAGCTTCGTAGATGCTAAATGTGTCTGTTTCTTCAACATCTAATCAGCAATAGCCATATGCATTAATTCATCGCTATTTTAAAGATCCTCATCAGCAATCGCATAGTAGCTCGAATATCCTTCTCAACCAAGGCAATATCAACAAGAACATAAATACAACTTAATCAGTACCTGAAGGATAGGAGAATCTTAAAATGAATTTACCATTTCGGTTGCGAAATAAATCATGCTCTGAAACCTACATTAATCAAAATAATTACGCTAACAACAATAACTAAATTCAAAGTGATTAGCTAGTAAAGAGCAATTAGGGTTTGAAATACTAAGAAAGTGTTAAACAAGCGAAAGAAGCAAGCAATTCAAGCGACAAATAGAAAAATACTATTTCCATCGAGACAATTAGATAAACTTCTAACAATAATTGCTGTCCATATCAAAACCATTAATAAACACTGGACATATCCAATCAAAAAGCGACATGGAGGCAAAGGAGTTTAGAATAGGAAAGCTATTTGAAGAATGCCACAGTTGATATCATATCAAATGCGAAAACACTAAGCAATGGTAGACATCTAGAGTAGGACTCAGAGATAACTTCATTCAGGTAGGGAACAGACAAAAACGCGAAATAGCGATGTGCTACTACTCCTTCTGCAGAGGAATACAGTGAATATCCTTAGGAATTGCGCGACTGCACAAATCACACAACTGTTCATTCAATTAACGACCACAGCAATAACAAATACGATTCTTCCTCTCATTCTCATTCAGCAGCCAATTTCACTTCACTTTGGACTCCATTCGAGGGCGATAATAGGAAGTTCTCCAACGCAAGCTCTTCGTTTAGAACCAGTGGAATTAATAGGAATAATTAACATAACAATAGCAGTAATGATTTGGGTTTTGTTGAAAAGGACACTCTCTCATTTTCAACTCATACGATGTAGCCGTAGCAGTTTTAGTTTCTACAGAAAGATTCCCTTTAGACAAGCACGAACAGCTCGAGGAATAACCATAATCTAAGTACTTAGTTTAGACTCAGTGATATTGCTGATACTAAAAAGAGCATAAGCAAAAATGGGAAAAAGGAAGAATATTTGTGTTGTAAAGAATTCCAAGAATCGTCTTTAGAATTAGAGTCATCAAAGTAGCAATACCTGTCAAAGATAAGTCATCTGGAGAGACAAGTGCTTAAACTAAAAATAGCCTTGAAAACATAGCAGAAAAGTAGTAGAATTGATAATAATTCTAAAAATAAAAACAAAAATAAATCATATCCTCGCAATAAATCTGCTGTTTAAACTAAACAAGTGATGTCTTTGCAGGAACAAAACATCCAATTGAAGCTGGAGAATTAAAGGTAAAAAGCAGCGTTATGTGTCTATTCTGAACAACTGGAATGCTTATTTGAGAGCATATTTGCGAATGAAAAGGAATTAAAGCAATTAAGAAAAACACAGAAATCTAACAACAAAGACATCGACGAAATAATTCAAGCTGAATAGATTTTAGCTTAAGCTACTGCTGGCTTCAAGGATTAAGTGCATAACACCATCAAGGGATACAGTGATAGACTGAATGTGATTAACAGCCAAGAGATGTATTTTTAGCAACTGCAGTAAGAAAATATTTTACTCAAAGAATCAAGAGATCTTGTGCTTGGTAAAATAGCACGTTGATAATTTTTGAAATATGTTATTATGTCAATTTCTGTGTTTGTGATAGCCCTAAACACATTTTATGGCCTGAATTCAGGTAAATTTAGAGATATTTTATTATTATTTATTTTCGAGGTCTAGTTTTTTTGAAATTCGAATCCATTTTTTTTCCAGTGCATTTCATAATACTTTTGGTGTTATTTCCCTCTGAAAATATCGTTTGAATGGTTCATTTGGCTGTTTGAGGAAATCAACGAGAATAACAAGATAATAAATTGTCTTTTCTTTTGAGGGAGTAAGCTACTTAAGCACTAACTCTTTGAGTAGGAATTTATTAAATGGTGAAATACAGTAAATCAATAGATTAATTCAAAGATAGATTAGAGGTTGATAAACTACCAAAGTAAATTAAACCAAACACACACAGAAACAGAGAGTCTGTGTGTCTGTTAAACAGAAAAAGAGAGAGAGCTTTCTGTATTTCGCTGCTCTGATGGAAAGAGCTTGCGAATTGCTCCGGAATCGTTTGGATGATCTCCAAGAGGTTTAAACAGCTAAAGAGAGTTTTTCTGGAAGTGCATTGAATTCTTTGATTCTCCGCTTGAAACGGCAAGAGCGATTGCGAGTTTTAAGAGAAAACGAGATTATGGATGCACTGTTTAGCTTCAAAACAGCAGGTCGAGCAGAACGAATTGCATTTGAAAGTAGTTCCTGTGAATTGATGAAACGGTTAGCTCCTCACTTCGAATTCGAATCCAAGAGCTCCGGACTGTACAAAGATATTGCAAGCTTGTACTCATCGTTCTACAAGCATATAAACAACCCTTTGAAAGTCGAGGAGATTAGAGTCATCAATTAGAATACAACCTATCATAATTTCCCTTTTTTGTGTATGCTCCTCAAAGGCATCGTCTAATATGCGAAAGGGCTGTTTCTGCAGGCTCTCGCGATTAATTCATAAATTACATAACTACCATAGCCATCTACTACAACATCAGCTGGTACGTCAACTAGCAACAACAATCACCACCCGAAATACTATCGTTCTCTCACTCCTCCGTTGTCCTCATCAACTAAACAAACCCTTCCTCCTTAGCAACATCACTTACCTGCTTCCCCTGAATCAAAGCAATGTTAACCTCCTCCATCATCTTCTAAATTCAAATCAATTTCATAAGGAGCAACATCCACCACCCCTTCGCAATCTCCAATAAATACCTAACCTTCATAAGTTCGAGATACTTCACAGTAATTTCCTCCTTAATTCCCCTCAACTAGATAACAACAACACTACGATGACAGAGCAGCACTATCAACAACATCCAACCCAATAAAAAGGAATTAATCGACTCTTCGATTCAACGGATAGGAACCATCATCTATTACACCTTCTCATACCTTCCTCGGATTCGCGAGATCGTATCCAATTACTTCTAAACAAAAGTTCTTAGCGTATTAGCAAAACGTGCTAGCATTATAACCAAGCTAATCATTCAATGCTTATAACTTCACTTAGACTAATAGCGCTAAGAATAAGAGCGTAGATATTTAGATAACACAAGGTCATCTTTCTGTGTTAGGAAGTGTGCAGTTTTCGAAAAGAGGATATTACAGGCCGATACGTGAAGCCATGGATGACATCGATTGCTTGACATTCAAAAGAAATGAGCTGCTTGCTAATTTCTATTACAAAACCATGCTCAATAGGAATCAATGCATTGCGCGAACCATTGATTTTCACAGAAATTGCAATGGTAAAAATGTCCCAAAATATTCTGAAAATCAATAACAAGGATAACCTTAAATTGATGAGAATACACAAGCAGCAATATCAGCGGATCAACCAGCGATATAAAATATACGAACTCATAACGGCTCCCCAACGAAGCCTCTACTTATCAAATCAAATTCTTAATCTTAGCTTGGTTAAACAAAAAACCATACAGCACGCTCAAATAACAAAAACAATGAATTAAGCATACTTATTCAAAGGGAAAGTGGAGAATAAGAACTAAATCCTTGCAGACAGAGCAGAACTGATGTAATTCCTCAGACAAGAGAGATAGAAGACCGAGGGGGGAGATTCAGTTGTTCAAATTCAGAACGAATTATCCAAAACTAAAGAACCTTTTAGTAAGAATAAAGGACCATTCAGATCTAACAAGAAGGAACAGTTATCGAGAGCTTCAATACAGAGAGACTGATATGCATTAAAGGTTTGTAAAATGTTACTTCAAATAGTGGGATGAATGCGGAAGAGAACACAACCTTCATGAACTCAAACTAAATAGAAAATGAGAATTGTGCTAGAGTGACCGTTCAAAACAGTCTTCTGAGCATTATTCAATTGAACAGCAGCAAAGGAATGAATAATTCATACAAACAGAAATCCATTAATAAGCTTAGCGATACCAGCTGCAGCAGCAACAATAATGATAAAGGTAAAACACTGCAATAATAATATTAGCAGAACAAAAGTAAGCGAGCACTCAGCTTATCTTGTCCAGAAAAAGATCAAGCAGAAACTAAAACACAGCAGCCCCTGACAGCCAAACCTAAATAGAAGCCTACTTTATTGGCAAACATTGTCGATGAATGTCAAACAAAAGAATAATTTACATAATCTAAGACAAACTAAAGCGGATAGGCACTTTGGAGGAGAAGTATCCTGACTAGAAACAAGCCTTAGCAACCAACTGCAGCATTAAATGTCTTTGCAGGTGCTCAAGACATATCTCATCTTCGCTGTGGATCTCAAAACCCAATGGAAACAGTTAAACCTAGATCGAGAGCGATTTCAAATGGGAATGTGGTTGTGACATAAAGCAAGAAACAGCAAAGTGGCTATTATTTCAGAGGGAACTTCTCCAACAGGAACAATAATCAATATTACCTTCATAAACAGCAGTCGCAGCATTAGTAATATCCTATTTCTTTTGATATGCTCAGAGAATTCGAGGAGGAAGAAGAAGCGTAGAGATTGAATTAATTGTCGACACAGGAACCAGAATAAGAAGACAATAAGTTAGTATGTCCTTTAGATTATGAGATCAATAATAACCATAAGACACTGCCTTTATATAATATAGCAGATATTACCATTAAAGGTGATGTCGAGGGGGTGTTGGGGTAGTAAAGTTTACTGCCAGTGATACCTTAACCTAACATTGCTTCAAAGAAGGAACAGAAATAATAATCGGTTTATTAATAGCAATCCACTTCTTTATCAGCTTAATAATAGTAGTTTCTGTAATCCTACCGTCCTTCTCATTCTTTAGAAAACTAATCTGAATCAGCAGCAGGAACAGGAGTAAATGGCAATCAGCATAAGAACAAACGCGCTATCAGCTATTCTAGCTAATTAGAAGCATTCAACAATCAACTCATCTAACGAAAAGATCGTCTAAATGGAATAATACTTTAACAAAATGTTGTAAATGATATGAATAATAGGACAGGTTCATCTATGAGAATAGAAAGTTCACTTGAGAGCTATTAAAGTTCAAAAGCGACTACCCCCATACCAGGGAGTGCACGAAAGAGATAGCTTGTAGAGGATGTTATCTTGCCGTCTATTGCATGAACAAAAATGTTTTTCTACTTGTGGTTTAAACCTACCAGATTTAACTGATAAAAGAAGAAATAATTTTAAAGATATTCCCACAGCAGGTTTTTCAGAGGAAACTGCAGTTCTTTAAGCTATCTATTCATTTTTTCTTTATGTGCTTTTTATTACTTTGACTCTATTGGACCTTCATGAGCACTGCTTGATCCCAAGGCACAATTTACAATTTCATTGGGAGGGGAGAAAGAAATGAGGAAGGAATAATAATAAAAACATACTCGTACATACGCACATACCAAGAAAAGTTAATTAATAATTCTTTTTGAAGATTTCAATCCTAAAAATAATATTTTCATA
>Ga0302271_10001668_pt1 | contig 21100 bp, 15 predicted proteins | sample III_Bog_N1_1_FD_198767 | JGI IMG/M metagenome (GOLD analysis project Ga0302271, IMG submission 198767) | Peat permafrost microbial communities from Stordalen Mire near Abisko, Sweden - III_Bog_N1_1 | ecosystem: Environmental > Terrestrial > Soil > Wetlands > Peat | place: Sweden: Abisko... | reverse complement strand
CGAGCTGCTAGAAAATCGGTCTTGCTTCATCTTCCGTGAATCTTCTATTCGGCATCGTCTTGATGAATACATTTAGCGGCGTCGAACACGGGAATTCCATGAGCAAATGAAGCTAAACATCTGTCTCTATGACATCATACAGCCTGATTATATTAGGATGTTTAATTTTCGATAAAATCTTGACTTCTCTAGCAACATTTTTTCGTTTCTGCGGATCAGCTAGTTTGAGTTTATCGTATGTTTTCAACGCAAATTTGTCTTTGGTGCTCTTATCTTGAACCAGGCGCACTACAGCATAAGATCCAAATCCTAAGGGAACACAAGACATCAAAAAAGAAAGAGTGAATATGAAAGAAAAATCTGTGTGCATTTTCTGTCAAATTTTTGTTCATTTTGTTTGTTTACCTAACACTTTTCCAATCAAGAACTTCTCTAAGGATTTGTGAAATTCTAATGGCTACGGTTCCTTTTTCGTTGACGAAGATCTTTTAGATTAAGCAGCCATCACTGGAACTACTGGCTTAGCCACAGAGTAACTATTCTTCTCAAGGGTTTTTTCTTAATCTTGGTAATTTACTTAGGGAACAATCTAACCTTGCAATTGCATCTTTGATGGTGTCAAAGTACCAAGAGTTTTAAGGTTATTAGAGTCAATGTTGTTATGATTATCAGGAATCTTCATAGGGTTATCATTTCCATTATTTAACTGATTATTAATGATATTATTTGCTTTGAGGATGTTAACTCCTTGATTATATTCTTAATCGTCAAGGCGTCTAGGAATATTTCTAGTTTCATTCCCATTTGGCTTTACCTACTCAAATCTCTTATAATTATACTTTTCTTCTGTATTTGTATGTCCACAATCAGCATTGTTAGCCATGCTATCATTCTTCTTCGCCGATAAATAAGGAGAAGCTGATAAATTTCTTTTATTCCTTTCCGATTCATTAACGTTAGTTTATTTTAAACTATTATCCTAATATCTAAACGGGGAGGCATGTCTATCACAGCCCACCAGTGTGTTATCATTTCCTGTATTCCCTCTCTGCTAGAGTTCATTAACCTAAGAACCTCGATTTCCTAGAAAGAAATGAGGGTTAGCAAAAATATTTTATTGATCTCCAAGAATATCTGCATGACTTGGAGTAATAATAGGATTGGAAGCTATCTACGAAGGCTAAGTCAGGCAGTTCTAATTTCCGCCTAACAATAGAATCTACATGGGTTGTTTGGAATATTCCGTAGTCTATCGATGGTTTGATCTTTGAGGATTCTGAGGATCGACAAATTTCGGTGAATCAGCAGTAGCTAAAGCAAAAGTTCTAAAATTTGCATCTCTTTTCCCAAGAGATTACTAGTATCTGTCTTAACTGTTAGACTACTTGATAGGCGTTGAAAATCCACTTGTGTCCTTATTCTCGTAATTGAACAGATTGCATGAGACATTCGAACTATCAGGCTAATCAAACTTACTTTGATCTTTATCTTCTGCAAAGTTAAATGTCTGCGAAGTGTCCTTCTGCTCGAAATTCAAGTTAAATGTGCTAGATTGTGTGTTGGAATTACTATTGTTGTTGTTATTCGGATAATTACAGATTGTTTTGTTAGCTGAATTTGCACTTCCTTGGTAGTAATTCTTGTAGATTTATCCTTTATAGTAAGTGCTAGCATTCTTGGAAACAGTATTGCTGGAATAAAACAACTATTTCTTAGAACTATCAGGTGGATTCATCCCGCCATCATGCTGAGAGCATACCCTTGTACTTTAATAAATCGTAGCTGAACTACTTTTGCTACTACTACTGCTACTCCCAGTTATCCTGTTACCAAATGAAGAATGAGTATTTGGATTAATTGGATTTTTCTTTTTCTACTAGGACTATTAGTATTGCTATTACAGTTTTTATTAGAATTGTAATGCTTCTACGTTCGTTTACTCATTCGTTTGATAGGGTGGTCTCCTTGAGTTTGATAGACTCCTATTCTTATTGGCACCACTATTGATATGAACATAGATAATACTGTTGCTTTGTGGTTATTGCTAGATATTCTAGACATAGTTACCAGTTAAACAATTCTATGTCAGCCTATGATTGTATGAATTAGTTTTCTCAGGGAATTTCAATGAACTTGAATTAGTATTGCTATGATTATTACTGCTTGTTCTGTTATTATCTAATGGGATATCAAATGATGTTTTCTTGTTGTTAGTGGATTAATGGATGTTAGTATGAAGGCACTATGTTGGGTTTAGCTGAAGGTCGGATTCAGTAGAATAAGGTATTTTTTTATGAGAAGAGGTATTTGAATGGAAGAACTAAGGTTGCATGGTATATATATCTTATTATTACTATTACATAAGGTATTATGGTGGTGTGCTAGGTTATGTATGTGTGACTTTGGAATCCCAGTTTGTTTAGGTAACATATGTATTTTCAGTTTTGTGTTATTGCTATTTCAAAGGAGAAACAAGTAGATTTTTGAACTCCAAAGAGTTATTTTACTATGTCTGCTTTGAAGATGGTATTTGATTCTTCTAATAAGGATATTATTATCCTTAGAGAGGAGATTTGCTTGAGTACCCGCTGGGATTAGTATATTTTTGTTAATTTGACTGCTATTTATTAGTAAGGTGATTCAGTTACTGAAACAAAAACGAAAAGGACTGTTCTTCGTCTTGCTGTTGCTATTAAAGTGGCTATGATTGCCCTTTAGGTAAATGCATCGCTTTAGAAGGATCAGATGTAACACATGATAATCCCTCAGCATATCGTTGTTTTTCGTTCATGTATTTTTTCTTCGAAGAATCCTTGAGCGTTATTTAAGAAACATCACTTGCCCCTGCTGAAAAAACAAAAAATAATCTCTTCATTATTTGCTCCTTAGTCTTTTAGGTAAATTAGTTGCATCCCGTTATTTAATTCACAGAATCTTTCATATTTTCAATCTAATTCGTGGAAATTCTGACCATCACCAATGCAATTAACTACTAGAATTGGTTTTTAAATAGAATCTAAATAATACCTGCTGCTGAGTTTTGCAGAAACCTCTCTACGAGTTGCTGTGCTGAAGAGATTTGCTCGTTTTCCGTATCAATGAACTCAAATTTAGCTAGGTTTTTCTTTACTGCATTAAGATTTCTTGCATTATCAAAAGTCCCAGTAGTCTTCTATCTCTAGCTACTTCCCATAAAGTCTCTCTTCTAGTTAGGTGCGCTGTAAGGCGATGCACTAGTTCTATCTTCATTTGTTGCAGTCATTGCTCTCATATTATACGAAGATGCATTCCATTCTGGCAAATTGCTGTAATTATTGCTATTTTAGGGAAGACAAAAAATCAAATAAATAACAGGAAATTACTACTTACTTGCCTAAAAAACATAAAACTCTCAAACAAATTACTTTGCCCTTAAAATAGGCATTTGTGTTTCAGGTTCGATAAACCCAGCAGCGTTATTCTAACCAATCCTTGAAGCAGAAGGGATCATTGTTTCGTTGTCTTTGGGGTCAGCAAAAAAAGCAGAGTATCTTGGAGTGCTAGGAGATCCTTCAGATATCGTTCTAACTTTCATTGCAGAGTTTGATCCATTCATGCTACTGTATGGATTATTGTTTTAACTATTACTGTTAGCCATTACGATTTGATGGGGATTTCGAGAATTCTGAAAGCTACAGTTATTCATACCAAAATTGTCTGTGTTGTTATTTAACCTATCATGGTTATTTAGTATTGTACTGTTATCTTATGAACAGCCAAGAGGGAATCTATTTTGTTAATTGAATTATTGATGTTTAGGATTCATGTGTTTAGCGATATTTGAATGAGGCATCGATGCGTGAGAGCTTAAACTCTAGCAAGGTAGGTTATGCTAGTAATTTTAAGAAATTAGATATCCCCGCTCTTGATTCATTATGCTAGTGCGTGATAAGTTTGAATTTATCTTCTTTGTGATGAACACAGCAGCAACAGTCTTCACAAATGTTATTTAACTTTTTCAAAAAGTAGTAGTTAGTTGGAAATTAATTATTTTTTTTTTTGATAACTTTTTTTTAATAATCACACACTACTATCTCTAAACACTCCCTCCCTCTTCCCTTTCTTCTTTCTTAACTACTAATACAAAATAACTACCCTTTTTGTCGAATAGATCTCTACTCAGCGACTCTAAACACTCTCATTTTTTTTTGCTTATTTTTTAACTTTTTTATTTTTCTTGAGATATTTTTCCTGTTTTCTATTAAACAATTTAACAATTTGGAATTGAATATCTTATCAGTTATGTCAATCAAATGGAAACATCTAGCATTATCTTTGTTTTTTGAATTTATTTCATCTGTTAAGAAAACATAAAGCAAACTTACTTTGACATTTTTTGTTAAGATAATTTCAATAGCATTTTAAAGGATCTATTCTAGTGATTTTCATATGAGAATTTCGAAAAAATAATTATCTTATGCAAGCGTTAAGTTTAATAATTATTTAATCCACATTATATTTCGATGAGCACAAGCTGTTGGGAAGGTTTACCTACCTAGCTGACAGGGGAGGGAAAGTGAAATAAAAATAATAGGGATTAGAAGGACAATAATGAGAGAGATGATGAAATAATAGAAAGAGGCTAATAGGGGGGGAGGAGAGAATGAAAGTGGGAAGAAAAATCACCTGCAATAAAAAATTTAATAAAACAAACAAATTTAAAACTCAAAAAAGAAGAAAAGGAAGACTTTATTCACATAGCATCTAAAAATGGTTTCAGCTAACGACACTAACATCGCTTATTTCTTCGGATTCATCGGAGTTGCCTCCGCCCTCGTCTTTGCTAGTATGATTTAAAATATTTCATGCTATTATTACATTTCTCCCCCATGATTTTTTCAAATATCCTCCAGTCAATATTTTGTGAATATTTTCATTCTAAATTGCATTTCTCAAAAAACAATAAACAATTCAAAGTTTTATTGATGAAGCAGAGATTAATTCCAATGATAAACATTCAAGCATAGCAACTTAGAGTATGAATGCGTCTAAGAAATATGTCAAAAGCAAATTCATACAAAAGATATTTTTATATAACGATTTAAATCTTTTTAATAACTAAACAGATCTCGGTGCTGCTTATGGTACCGCTAAGTCTGGAGTTGGTATCACTTCCATGGGTGTCCTCAAGCCTGACCTTATCATGAAATCCATCATTCCAGTAGTCATGGCTGGTATTCTTGGTATCTACGGTATGATCGTCGCAGTTATCCTCGTCCAAAAAAGTAACAAGAAGACATTCCTTCTTTAAAAGTTTTAATTTCTAACCATTTCTTATTTTCTTCTTCTAAAGTTCCTAAGGATGCCTACACTAATTACTAAGCCTACTCTCACCTCGCTGCCGGTCTTTGCTGCGGTCTCTCTTCTCTCGTAACAATTTGAAATAATATCTTACATCTTGCAAAACTCCAATTAAATAATTTAAAAAAGTTCAAAAAACAGTTCCTCGAACATATTTATTCTCCATTACACTACTCAAAACTTTTTGTAACATATTCTTTTGCTTTGGGTTATCATAAAAAGGCTGCTGGTTTGGCTATTGGTATCGTTGGTGATGCTGGTGTTAGAGCCAATGCTCAATAAGACAAGATTTTCGTCGGTATGATTCTGATTCTCATTTTCGCAGAAGCTCTTGGTCTTTACGGACTCATTATTGCACTCATTCTTTCTCAGTGAGAGTGTTCATCATAGAAGCATTGTGCTGTGTATTTGGGTGAAAAGAATTATTTTTATTGCATGTAACTGTAATTCTCCTAGTCTTATGCATGTTTTTTAAAGATGAATTTTAGATCTATTTTCCTGATAATTTCTGTTTCTGCAAAGAGAGTGCATAGTGCACCAAGATTCTTTATTTGAAGCTCAAAAGGGCAGAAAAATGAGCGAAACTAGAGAAAGCAAAAACATATTTATTAAAATCATGAAAATACAAAAAGAGAATGTTCTATTTTGCAAGTTGAAAAAGAAAAAGATAGATTATTATTAGCCTTCCATAAGCATACAGCTTAATCAAAGCATTAAAGGGGTTAATAAACTAAAAATGCACATAGAATTAATTAATAAATAGCATTCATATTGACATGATTCTTGAGCATTCAAGGCTATTAAAATAATTGACAAATAAACTAAGATACTCCATATGAATTTCAAGAAAATTCTGTATTTTAATGATAGCAAACAAAAGAAATACCGTAAACAACTAAACCTGTAAATTCAAACAAAGAAATTGCAATATTTTTGAATAGAGAAGTGCAGTTAAAAATGGAATTATTTCTGAATTGAAGCTGACTCGTAGGTTATTGCAATTTGAATTAAATTCCTAAACTGTAATTCGAGAGTTTAACATAATTTTCAGATCGATAATTCATCACAAACAAGTATGTATGCGAGGGAAGTAAATAACCTCCGATTCATGAACAATGCTCAGGGAATCAATATTGTCCCTCAGATTCTCCACGAAATCACGAATAACCTAGGAAAATAAGTAATCAAAAATTATCAAAAAGCAACTTCTCCTGATTAGCATAATGAGCAGGAATTGAAATTTAACCCAAAAAAAATAAATTATTCCAAAACAAAAATGTAGAGCCTTAGCATTGTCGACTTGCTGGATTTCGGGCAGATACTGTATGTGGGAGTATCTGGAATATCTATGCTTTGGAGCTACCATTATGATTGGGAATTCTTCGTTGTTTCAGCGATAAGTTTTTCCATGCTGAAAATCATTGCAATATCTGAAACCATTTTCAATAAAGTTCAAGAAAAGAACTAATAACCAGTCAAAAAAGAAGAAACTACCTCCTTTACGAGATAATTCTTGAATCTGCTGAGTTCAGAGCGGTTTAATTCTAAGAAAAATGAACTTTCAACCCTCTTTTTTGCCACTATCGCTTTCATAATTTACTAAGAAATACACATATGGAATTCTCTCTTCGGGTGCTCACAACAACTTCCCAATATAATCACTAATACTCATACCCAGTAAATTCTCCATTCTCAGCTCAACACTGTAAGCCTTAATGATACTTCCCAAAACCAAAATATCACCCTTCTCGAATATCCTTAGCAATTATTTAGTTCATTAACGGAATTAAACCTTGCGATTCTTGGATTCCTTTAGATCTTCTAAGCATTAATTGGAATATTTCTTAAAAGTGCATTGGGGCTGTATATCCTTTCTGCTTCAGGGAGCATCCCTCTGAAGAAGATTAACTTTCTGCAGCTTCTTTCGATATTTTTAGGTGTAACAGCTCTCTAAGGACTCTTTGGGTTGTTATGGAAGAACGATCTAATGTATTTAGTTAAAATACTCCTAGTATTCAAATTCACAAATATTATCTTGCAAGATGTTATTTTTCGCTGGAAGAAGCTTCCATTTTTCGGATGTACTTCAGATCAATCTTTCGTAGTGTTTATCTTCGCAGGAGCGATATAAATGTTCAATTTTCCAATCGATTATGCGCCTTTTTTGTCTGATGAAATGGAACAAGCTGATATTAAGAAAGTGTAAATCAACACTTAACTCTCACTATCGATAATTCGGTTCAGCTAGACTGTAGAAACTATATTTTTGTTGATTGCCAGTCTACTCTTGAATACTACTATTCAAGGCATACATTTTAAATTCTTCCTTTACTTCTGCTAGTTGGCAGCGATATCTTCAATCTGTTTATCTTGTTTCTACATTAAGAACAAATTAAGTGAGATTGTAATTAACAATTACAAATATCTTTTCAAGTAATCAGCTACTTCTCGCGAGCTCCTTTCGATCCTTGAGGATAGCCAGCAACTTTTGTATTTCGTTGTGCATGAAATCTCCGATGAAGCCATGCTGTAAGAAGATGTAAACTTATAGAAATTGCTATTCGCACAGCTCCTAAGGCATTCCTTTGTGAATAGTTAAATCTATCCATCGTAAAGTACAGTGTCGCTAAAAATATCTTCCATCGCTTCCAACTTAGAACATTGGAGAAAAGCACTTACGATTGAGTCAACTTCTTTGTTTCGATAAATATTTCTAGAGCAAGTAGCAGAGTGTGCTCATACTCTCCCGCTTTGCACGTTTAGTGTTAAAAATAACGATAAGCTTCCGTTTTAATTTGCGAAGGCTCTTTGCTAGAGGATATTTGCAGAAGGTGTTACTTCAAAGTTAGATAGCTTCTTGGGAATTCAGGATGAGCATTTGAAGGTACAAGGAGAGAATATTACAGAAAAGTTTAAAAGAGATTTTATGAGCGTTATTGTATTTGGTAAATGTCTCGATTCAATTCTCTGGACGAATCCTAGATAAGTTATCCATGATCTTTGGTTTGAGGAGTGAAAGAAGAAGAAGATATTAGATGGGCTCATAATAAATATTTTTAATACTAATACTAATTTATGCTTTTTGTTCTTGTTTTTTTCTGAATGTTTATGGAAACATGCTATGCTGTAAAATAATTTTAATTCATTTATCTTTTGAAAATGAATAAAGTTGATAAAAAAGTAAGGAAATACTAAATAGAGAAACATAGGAGATTACAAAGTATATTTATGTTAAAAGTTGGGTTTTTATGTATGTTTATTTCAAAGTGAAGATTTATTGAAGAGTAAAGGTGCTGGTGAAGGGCTTAAATTAATCTTTGGGCCCATTTTATGAATCAGAAATCGTTTGGGAGAATAACCATCAGCTGCAACTGTAGAAGCTGTTAAACTACCTCCGATTTCACTATTATTCAAACTTGCCAATTTACTACTGCTTTTAACTTACTGGCCTTGCTATTTTTGTTGTTATTATTGCTTCTGTAGGTTATTTTATCCTCCTAGAGAATTCTGATTCTAGATATACAGACTATTGTTGGAAACCGTGAGACGCATGGTCTTAGGTGATTTCTCAGGGAGAATCACAGTAGCTGATCCAGCTCGAAAATGATGATGTGCAGGAGTAGTTGTTGTTGTTACTTTTTCATCTAATTTATTTGGTGGAATCTCACTGCTTTAGAAAGATTATTATGAAAATGTAGAGCTGAGTTGATTACGTAAAGCAATTATCTTTGAAGGCTGCTTTTGCTATTTCTCAATCTGTAGTGCAGAAGAAGATTCCTCAGCTAGGGAACTCAGAGATTTGCTAAAGTTACCTTGGGGAGAATTCGAAGAATTTTACAAATTTTATGCTAACTAATCACTGCCTGCATGAGAGTGCGGCTATGATGATTGTTCCTTATTCATCTACAGTTTATCTTCCCCTAATTCAGCATCAAAGAATGAGATCACCTTCATCTCTTGTTTGGTGTTATTATTATTATTATTCTCTCGAATTCTCGTAATCATAGAAATATCTAAACCTTCTTTGCAACTCTATTTCCTCTCTGAGCCTATGAAAAATCCAGCTTTTGGTTCTTTTTCAAATTCTTCCTCAATAATTGACTCCTCCAGCATTTCGATGTTTTACTAAGCCGCCATGAACTTTCCAAACGAATACGTGTACATATCACTGTTTGCTGATGACTCCGATGCATCTACTGATATCCCATACGATTTTGGAGCAGAATCAAGCAACGAATTCGGTGAAGGTGTCTTCGAATTCGTGGTGTCTTCTTCTTAAAGCTACTGCAGACTTATGACCTTATCCTTGAGCTTCAATATAAACTCATCTTTTGTCTTGCACATATTCGTGAAACATTTCGTTTCTCGCCTCAATTTATCATATTTCGCATGATAAGATTCACATTAATGCTGCAGAGCTTAGAACTTAGATTTTTCTTGTTTCAGCCTAAAATCACCAAGACTGTACATCACTGAGCCAAACACGATCGATGCACTGAGCATCTTCTGTAATTCCACATTGAATGTCGTGAGAGCGTGAATTAACTGCTTTTCGAGCTTCAATTCTTCTGAGGAATGGCCACTACTTGAATTCCTTGCCATTTGAGTGCAATACTAACTCTCGATTTGCTTCTCCAATTTAGTGAGATTATACGTGAGAACTTCACAGCAACGATTTCGAGTTAGTTCTATGAAATCTATGAGTTAGCACTGCTCTTCTTAGCTTCTGACATTCTGAATAATCGAGGAGTAGCAGTCTTCATATTAACCTTAGACAACACTGTTATTGATTTCCATTTGTAATTATGAGATTTTCAACTGATCCAAAACCTAATTTTTTTTAAAGATTCTTTGATGAGAGCGTTAAGTTGAACCAACAAAAGATGAAGAGCTATTTTAAGCCTTTTTGAGTGAGTGTTCAAGCTGTAAAGTTGATTTATTTTGAGATGTGTTTATAAATTATTAATTATTAGTGTTTATAAAATAAAATGCAGCTGCGATGCAGGATTTGAAATACCGATTAGAGCTCAAACTTTGTATCATAAAAGAGATACATTAAAGATACCAATCGAATAATCAAAGATACATTAAAGAAAAAAGAACATAAAACTACCACACATTTGAAAATTAAAAACCAATAGGATGATTTTTCTTAATATCTTCCCCACAGATCATTAACTTTTTTTAAACTTACTCTCCCAGACAAGCAAGCGCAAATGGTACAATAAACTCTCGAAAATATTTATACAAAAAAAATCATAATAATGTCTTTGTAAACTCTAGTTATTCTAACTTGTTCTTTTGTTTAAATTTAAAATGAGCATATTTGCTGATTTCAAAAGGAAAAAAAAGAACATTTTATTCTTAAAATAATCCTTTGCTTCAATGTTTTATAAAATAGCTTTAACTTTTCTTAAAAACAATCAATATTCATTTGCTAATATATACATAGTTATGCTTTGCTATTATGCCTTCCAATATTGATATGGAGATTAATGTTTAAAAAGAGTCATTTACTACTATTTGGCATAATCTTATATTCGATGAGCATTCTGTTTTGTGATTAGATTTGAGCCTGCTGAGGCTGCTGAATGGACAGCGTGGCTTCTAGATCTTGGAGGGCATTCTAAAGAGAAATTGAAAATACTCAAATTATTGCGAAAGTGCAATTAAACAATAAATGCCCCTTAGATACATTAGGAATAAAAAATAGAATAAGTATGGATTACATCTGCTTTCATTTAGAGTCTAATATATTTGAGCACTTCTTAGGAAGGCAGATTAGCACCCGTAAGAGTCAGAGACAGTGTTCCTCTTTCATTAGGATTCAGCAACTGAGTCTTTTTCATGCCGTGCAAAATAGTAAGTAAGTTTTTCAATGAGATCCAATAAAATTGTGCTTACTTTCCATAGAAGTGTTTTATTTTGATAAGAAGATGCAATTGGCAAGGAATGCATATCGCTGAAAATCAAGCGATCATCTAGAACAATGCTGAACTCAACTTCTAATAGTGGACAAGTCCACTTCTGATTCACCTAAGCGTTAAAATAAGCAAACAAAAAAAACATGACGAAAATGCCACAAAATATCAATTATAAAATGAGCTTATTTTGTTGGGAATCTTAGGTATGATCTCATATTGCTTGGTATCATTAGACGTATCAATTAGACAAATCAATTATGATAAAGAATTGATTTGATTGTGTCCCCACAGTGATTATTAAATAAATTTATGTGTTTTTTTTTTAGTATGTAATAATACCATGTATTAGAACTTGAAATCCAGAGATGAATTAGATGGCTGCTCTTCCAAGGTGTAGAAGAAAAACAAGGGAACTTATTGAGTCGTCAGGAATGTTGGGCTGTTCAAGATCATCTCTATTACAGGCTTAGGAGTTACAAATGAAGCCTTATCTACTTTTATTCTATTCAAAAAAATATACAAAAACAAATCGAAATAACATCTCTTTTGAGAAAAAGCAATAAGGATTTTACTAATAAGCTGTATTGGTGGAGTTGGCTCGAGAAGGTAATGAATTCGGTATGGCTCTGTGTTTGATTGCATTGGGGTTCCAATTTTTGCCTTTGAGTTCGATCAGAACGATTTCATCTTAGAACTATCCTTCAATCATAATCTACCCATTTAACTGCAATCCTTCAGGGAAACTATTGTCTTTCTGCAGAATCGAAAGTCTCTCCTAATAGAATAAATAGTATCTAAATATTAGCAAAAGTAGCTAAATTCATGGGGAACACAAATTAGATTTATGTTTGCATTGGTGAAGTATTTACTAAAATTTTGAGTCCAGCTTGATAAACAGGTTGTATTGGAGAAATAGTACTAGCTAATTGAGATGGTAATTGCTTGGCTGGAGTAATCACATTGGCAGCGTTTAGCTAGTTTTATAGAGATTATTGTGGTTATCGGAGTTATTAAGTAGAAGGAGCAGAAGGTGTAGAATTGAATTGAGTTGGAGTTGGATTGAGAATCACAGGAGAGTTGACAGCATTGATTTGAGGACTTTGTTATGCTTTGGAAGGTATTTGATATTGTTAAGGATTCAATGAACGAGAAGGAAACAAATTAGATTGAAAATATTATTAGGGTTGTTGTTGCTGCTATTGCTGAGATTACTACTTTTATTAGGTTTGTTGCTGTTAATATTATTGCGTGGTTTCCTATTATTTTTGCTATTCGGCTTAAGGTTAAGGCATTGTCGAGAACATCTACAGCTTGGAAGTGCTTTAACCAGTGGAAGTAGTAGTAGTAGTCGAAGGGGCTGTTGCATAAGAACTTGGTTCAGTTTCATCGTCACTGTCTAGCAGGTTAATTTATTTAAAGTTTGCTGGATTTGGAATACTCTTTGCATTTACAACTGCTGCAGAGCTTATATTCCCAAAGATAGGCTATCGTTTGACTGTTTTAACAGGTGCTTCCGTCACATCGAGATCTAAGAGATCAGTTGGTTGCTTGCTATATAAAGACACTGGTGTAGATTAAAACTGCAATTATGATTGCTATTATTGTTGCTGTTGATATTAGGCTTAGTATTGCTGTTATTGCTTGATAGTGCGTACATCAGCTGAAGATATCGATTAGAATTAGTTTGGTTTAGGATTGCTATTAGTTTAGTTTAGCTGCTACTATTAGCCAATCTATGATTACCGATTAAGAGTGTAGTTCTAATTGTTCAGTACCACATTCTAAGAAGCTGGCTTCAAACCAAGCTTAAACGCGCAACGATATCGCATCGATCTTTATTCTGCTATGTATTTCTTATATTTCTCAGTTGTTTTAGGTCTGCACCCTCCATCAGGGGATTAGAACTCAATTGTATGCATGCACTTCTCGACAGTCTTGCTACCATGCGGCTATGCACATTTAATCCAATATTTCAAGGGGATATTAGCAATCGAATTCCTTTCTTTGTTGCATTCCATTTCGACAAACTAGCCGAACACTTCGCAATCAGCTACAGGCTTGCCAATAATGCCACTTCCTTTCATGTCAGAAGGCTTAAAGAAGAACTACTTCATTGCATTCAGCTCTCTTGTGTACAGGCAGTCCTCCAGCATGGCTTCAATCTAGAGGAACACGAAAAAACATCTAGTTTGAAAAAAATATCTCATTTTGGTTTTACTTCTAAATATTTCTTGTTAAAATGTTCTAATTTCTGATTGTTCTTGAAGAACTAACTGAGTTTCTTGGATGCTTACGTGCCAGTTGACACGGACGAAGTGCCAACCACAACGAGAATGATTATCTAACAAAAATAACCTTAGAATTATTCAAAAGGAGATTTTTCTCATCATATCTTGTACTATCTATATGCGCAAATATTGTTATTCTATAATGAATTACATCTCCGATGATCGAACAAATGCACTTCATAGCAACATCCAAGTCTATGGATCGATCAACCTTCCTTCCCTTTCCTACAAAGAAGTTTAAACATCAAATGAAGTGTTGAGAATGTAATTAGTATTTATGTTAGTTTACTGGAGACATCTAGGATATGTTCATAGACTAAGAAGGAGTAGCGGAATCCAAGTTATGGCGGGAAGGAGTTAGATGTCACAAGGAATAAGCACTAGCCTTTTTTGTTGAGGATAATGATCGCTTCCGTCTTCATGATGATATTCAGGAAATGTCTTGTACCGTGCGTTGCGTGTTTGTTTTGGTTGTTGTCTCCGCGAATCTTCGTAATTAATTAGATCGTTGAGGTAAAATAATTTCAAACGCATCACCGCAGCATGTATCAGAAGCACAGAATTACAAATACATACACATATTTAAAATATTCAGAAGAATGATAATGGAAGAAAGAAAGAAAGAAAGAGAGAGATAGTGAAAGAGGTGATAAAAAAATCTATCAAAACATGGCTTTATTTTGATTTCATTCGATTAGTCCTAATCTGATAGCTTTAAGCAAATTCCAGAATAAGAAAACAATTGAATTTTGAGCAAAAAAAGAATAAAAAAATTTATTAATCACAAAAAGCAGACAACACAAAAGAGAAGAGTAGCAAAACAAGAAATGGAAGATCAAACAGAGGAATTGAAGAGATAATTCGGCAGAGCTGCTGTGGATTCCTTATTTAAGTTGTGCTATAAGTCTCTTGTCAAATAAGATGGCTCTTAGATCGATCCTTAAAAGTAACTCAACTGTCACTAAAAAGTTCTATCCGTCTTCGCTCAAATCTCTCCTCTCGTTGTTAGGCTTGATAACATCGCAGATTCTCCAGCGGAAAAGTCCTGATGTTAGATTAGGACATATGGAGTTAATTAGAAGACTTCAAGAGTGTATTTTTGTATGTGCTTAAGTAATTGCTCATTGGTTGATAAACAATCTATCACATTATTGCTTTAGGATACTTTTGGCATTTGAGTATTTTATTGATAAGAAAAAAACAATTTTCTATTTTACATTCTAACTCATTTCAAGAATAGAGCAGCACACTTATGGTTGGCTACTTGGGTAAAGACATAATAAAAGACTGACATCTTAACTCAATGAAACTTGTAAGGATACTAGAAAACAAATTGAAGAAAAACAGGGAAGATTTGAAAAGAAAATATTTTTGGAGATAAAAAAAGTATCTGTTTCTTGTTTCTTGAGCGATGATTAAAGCATTCCGAAAAGTCATAGAAGTTAAAAATATCTTTGAAAGCATTACAAAAAGGGTGTTTTTGTAGTAAAAAAAATAATAACAAATATTGTATCTTTCCTTTTCGAAGCAAATTAGGTAAACACAAACATGCAAAAATGCTTATTTACAGCAGCAATCAAGGACAATCATTATTGTTTCGAAGTCTAACTAGCCCCCTTGTCTCACAAGTTCCTTTGAATATTTGAGTTAGCTAAAATGTTGCAATTCTAAAACAGACAAATGAACGAACGAAAGCTGAACAAGCAATATCAACCACGCATTTTAAGCGACTTCAATGAAAAAGAGTAGAATTTTTGAATACTTTCAATAACTCTACAACTCAAAATTGATACTGATCTTCAGAATCGTTATTACTAAGGTTTTACAGATCAGAGTGCTATTACTATTATATTTTTTTGTCACTTCTACTCTATTACGCTAAATGCAACGATTATTGTTATGAATTCGTCCTAGACAGACTAGCTGAATTACGCATTTACTACGCCTATTAGACACTTGATCTATTACTCATGTCTTTTTTATTTTCCAATAATTCACTATTCGGTACCTCTCTGTTGCAATGACTTACATTATGTAATGATAATCTTGTTTTCTAAAGAGGGTATCGCTGTGTCCCAGATCTTGCAGGGCTTCTTTAGTCTGCTTGAATATTTTCTTATTTTGTCTGAAACGAAGAGTTTTCTTTATTTTGATTGATGAAATTCAAGAATCCAGGCGATCTAGTCGATCCATTTAAGCACAAACTCTAACTCACACTCGCTCCTAATCAAAAACAAAATAATCATTCAGAACCAAATGCTCGAGTTGTTTGCTCATTTTGTATTATATTTATTCTCTCTACTTGCTTGCATGGATGAGGCTTAGCGAACAATCGATCTTCCAAGTGTGCTGTCATTGCTAGAACTAAGGCAGTTATTCTCAGCAACTGCAAAGTTAACATTTTCTTTGTTTTTCCCTTGCATAGGATCAGTTGTAGTAGGTAACCGAATCGAACCATCGTTGTAACAATAATCTTTTATCCCTAAACTAAAGCTATTACTAAACGAAGTGCTCGCTTTATTCTTATAGAAGAGTTAATTTGATTTGGATAGATTCATTCTAGGACTTATCTGCAGCTGCTAAGACGAAGAAGCAATCAAATTAGGTTGGTATTACTACAATTAGTTTGATGACATATGAGAAGACTACGAAGAATACTGCGAATCAGCAGAGAAGAAAGATGATGATGATGATGATGCTGATGCTGAAGAGTGTTCATAATCCTATAATTATTCTTGTTAGTATTAATGCTATGAAGGGAGATATTGTTAGAGCATCTATTGTAGTTATTTTTGTTGTTATTACTGCTACTGCTTCTAAATGATCTAAGCTTTAATGATTGAAATATTTGTTTTCGCTTTGTTCCTCGCTGCAGAGTTAGTCTATTCATGCTCCAAATTATTATCCTCCTTATTTGTCTTCGAGATATTACCACTCTAGGATGTGAATGTCTCAGTTAATTTGACTGCTTTCTCAGCTAATTCTTTTCCTATTTCTATGTTTTTCCTTTCTAGTTGATCTACTTTTTCTTTAGCTGCGAGTAGTTTCTCCACTAAATATTTGATCTCTTACTTCAACACCATCTCACTCTCAATCTTCTTAGCTTTCTCCTCTTCTGCTTGTTTCCTTAACTCACCTGCTTCCATAACTTCCTTCACTTTCATCTCGTGAATCTCCTGAAGATTTACTATTTCTTTATTTTTGTCTTCCAATTATTTTTGAAACTCTGCAACTTGCAGTTGAATGCTAGTACTCAGGTTCTAAAGAGTGCTGTTGGTGCTTTGCAGAGCACTTGATTCACTCTACAAGCTGCTGTTTAAACTTTGAAGTCTGCTATTTTAGTTTTAAAGATTATTCGTTTAGATTTGCATGTCATTGTGTTAGCTTAATAGATTATTATTCTCAGTTTAGAGCATCACTAGATCTCTCTCGTACTCCTGTGTGATTCTCTACATATCACTGATTTCCATTCGTAGCTCTTCTGTTTCTCTCTCGCCTAAGACACTTGTGTTATAATTATTATTATTATATCTTCCTATTTGATGACAGCATCCATCACATGCATTTCGAGATATCACAGATTGAAAATGACCGCTTGTAGAAATAACAGATTACTTGTTACAAGAAGAACTCATCATATCATTACAAATATTGGGAAAATTGCCAGGTGCAAATGTACCAAATTATGCTACTTCTTCTCCACTTGGAATCTCTGATATCTGATGCTAAGGAGGCTACTTTTGCTAATAACCTTGGTCCTATTAAGAAATAAAAGTATCTTCGGATTGCCTTCTGCTGTCACTGGTGCTGATATTATTTGAAAACACTTTGATAGCGTCATGAAGATGGTTATTGCAGTTTGTTGGATCTTTAAAGCTGGGATTGGTAGCTGTCGATGCAGATCTGCTGGTATTTGTCAATAATGGTATTCTTCCAAAGACTAGATTACAGCTGGAAGACACATGTTGGGATTATAATTGCTACATTTAAGGCTATCCTGATAGTTTTGCTTGTAAGAGCTACTACTAATTTGATTTCTGCGAGATCTGATTGCTTTGAGTTTGACAGAATACTTCATTGGTATGATTGCATTAAGTTCTTTGATCGTTATCGGTCATAACCTGTGCAAACACAAATTAATAATCAACAAAAATACCATTTAAATCAAATTGTCAAACTGAATCAACGTGTTTCAACAACAAAATATTCCAATCCATCGAAATAGCAGTACATTGGATGTATCTTAGATGAAGGATAATTATTAGTCCTTGAAAGCTTTGATGAGTTTGCTTTGAGTTTGCCTTTCTTCTTCTAACTGAATATTCTTCAAAGTCAATTACTCCCTGAGTTTGTCAGCTTCGTTCTCCATCTTTTCGATCTTCTCCCTTAAAAAAAAAATAAAATAATTTTTGATATCTTTTTTCTTTCTCTCATTCTAACCCCATTCCCAAATGTGTTTCACCAACTCTAAATTAAAACCTAGATATTATTTTACTTGAAACCTTTATTTTTCTCCTTCATTGCGTTAACTTTCTCTCTTAGTTTCTCCAATTCTTGCAACTCCTATTTTTATCTCTCGAATTTTTCTTTGATCAGCTGGATGCTCTGCTCACTATTTTTGTTTTTCTACTGAAACTCCTTGAACTTCTCTTACATTTCCTGTAATTTCTCCTCCAACTCTTCTCTAGCTATCTTTTCTTCGTTAAGCTATTAAATGCAGCAGAATCATAAATATCATGTTATTATTCTCGGTTTTCTTCTTAAAAATTTGAAGTATTAAGTTGATTACCTCTTTAGACAATCTCTCCTTCATTTCATCTTGAAAATGGCTTGAAATCCATGGATTTGATTAACTGGCTGCCATATCTTCCATGAAACTTTCAGTCTTTCTGTCCTCCCAATCACTTTCGTCATCTCTGATTTCCTGGCGAGATGATATTTCCTGTGCAACCATGAATTGATAGAATAATCATACAAAAGTAACCCTCCTATTAAAGACTAAATCCTCTAATTTGTTTGTTCAATCTATTATTGACTTTACTTCTTGAACCAAATGAACTTACCTTTTGATATAATTCTTTGATGTGCCTCAATCGTTCTTCGTTTTGAGCATTGTTTCTTTCAATTTCATTTGAACATTCTCGTCTTAATGTGTCTTCTAAGCTATTCATCTCCTTAATCCTCCGAGATAGTTCCTTCTCGATATTCTCTCTGAGATCTCTACAACAACGTAATCAAAAATGATCATCTTTTCTTCCAAGTGTAATAAATTTACAGAAATGCATAGATTATATGTTAAATTAATGGTTACTTTGCTTCTTTTTCTTTCTTCTTGGCATCATCTTTACAGCTTGTTAACTCTTTTTGTATTATTTCGATAGTAGCAGCTTATTGTTCAAACTTAATTTGCAGGTTTGCAAGTTCCATAGTTTTCTCATGGAGAGAATCCTGTAATTCTCGATTCTGTTTTAGATTTTGCAGTCAAAATATAATTAGTAAAATAAGTTCTTTAATTGTTGACAAAAAGACAATCACCTCTTTTTCAAGTTTTGCAATGTAATCTAATCGCTTCATTTTGCTAGCTTCATTGTCTAAGTTAATGCCATCAAGCATTCCTTTGAGAGATTTAGTCTATTTAAGTTAAAAAGTAATAAACAATTTTGTAAATGAAAAGAATGATCAAGTAGAATAAACACAATAGCAATTATACAAAAACAGTTTGGAACAGAAGATAATAGCAAATATCTTATTCAATTAGCCAGCTCAATTTGAAAAAAAACTTACAAATTCAGAAACAGCTTTGAATTATTGTTGTTAAAGTGAGTTTCTGCTAAATGAGTAATTATTTGAATAAATTATGTTGGTTTTGTATTTGAAAAGGTTTGTCAGTGAGTGCTTCATAAGGTAGTTCTGAGGTTTAAATGAATTTACTGTGCATTTGTTGTTTTCTGAGGATGTTGCTGAAATATTCGATATGAATGTTTCATTCATTTTTCGGAGATTGTCTTCTCTTGCTTTGGCATCTATGATTAACATTTCCTGCAATTCAACGCGCTATTCTAGAATCGCAATCTCCTTTTTCGATTAATTATCCTATTACTTCATCTGATTTAAAAAGTGAAGAGCATTCCAAAGAATATAGTCGTAATAGAAGTGAATAAAAACAAAATAACAAAAAGTGCCTCTAATTAAAGCAAATAGACGTCTTTATCTCTTTACCTGCAGTCGCAAAGAAGATATCTCTTATTACAGATTCTTCACAACAGTAGCTGCATTGAGCTCTGAAAGTTCGCTCATTCACTAAATACTATTTGGGAGATTTTTCAAATTTCTATTACTTTTGTGTCACTCTATTTGAAAATTGGTTTTAATTATTTTTTGTAATAACGTTAATGTGTTTAAAAAATACGCCAATCTTTCCCCAAAATTAGTTCTCATTAGCAGCAGCACTTAGATAACTATGCAATTTGTATCCAAAACACACTCTTGAACTTGACTTCTAACTCTCTTTTGTCAACTCTTAAACAAGTGTACCACAAGAATAATCATAATTGAATATTAAATACTTTTTTGCTTCTTGCTGACACAAATCGAACCTGTGAAGGCAATTATTAACTTATTCTAACGAATACTCCTGCTAATTCAAAATATGCAAAATTAATTAGTTTTTAATCCATTTTCAATTTTTACTACTGTTGACAAAAAACATGAAACAATAGAACAATCTAACATTTCAAAGTTTAGGCAAAGCAACAATGATTTTCCCTGTGTTTTCATTGGATTCCATGGCTTAATGAGCTGCTCTCCACTGTATTTTTAAGATTCATAGTTATTAGTTTTGTTAAAAGTTGAGAATAAAATTTATCAAAAAAATCTAATTTATGTATGTTCTTACTCCATCTATTCCTGTTTCATCCCAAGTAACATTGATAACTCTATCAATGATCGGCTTGAGTGTTCCATCAGCAAATGCTTGCAAAGTATCTTCTTTGAATCTCTTAATTAGATCAGCTTTGTAGCCATCTGTTCTATTTTTCAGCATAGTTGTTATCAGCGTGATCCTTCTGCGAATTAGACTTGCCAGGTTGAAATTCTCAATAGAAGATCCACCCATTTATCCATAACTCACCCATCTTCCATCTTATCCTAAGATTCCATCGGTCTGTTTGTTAAAAGTTGAATTCATAAATAATTGCAACAAAAAATGATAAATAATCTACCAAAGCATAATTTTAAGCTCCAATACAATCAAGGACAATGTTAACTCCATTTCCTCCAGTAAACTTTAGGATCTACTCCTTCTAATCAGCTTGTGTCTTGTAGTTTAAACACAATTCAGCTCCTAGACTATGCCATCCAAATATTCAATTAGTATGGAATACATTTTATTCTTAACTTTCATTCTTTTTCAATAATTTCAAAGCTTAATAAACAATGTCCTCCTCCGCCCCCCCCCCCCCCCCCCCCCCCCCCAACCAACCAAAAAAAAAAGAAAATAAAAAAAAAAAAAAACGAAAAAAAAAAAAAAGAAAAAAATAAATAAAACAA
>Ga0302271_10001667_pt1 | contig 21101 bp, 12 predicted proteins | sample III_Bog_N1_1_FD_198767 | JGI IMG/M metagenome (GOLD analysis project Ga0302271, IMG submission 198767) | Peat permafrost microbial communities from Stordalen Mire near Abisko, Sweden - III_Bog_N1_1 | ecosystem: Environmental > Terrestrial > Soil > Wetlands > Peat | place: Sweden: Abisko... | reverse complement strand
CAGTTTAGTATTTGAATGAGAGTTGATTTGTTTTGAGTTTATTGGAAGTAGGTATGAAAGATAAAACTTCTAATGAAATTGCTTAACCGAGTTAATTTTTTGAAGAAAGTTCTAAGTGAAGGAGGTGAGAGTTGTCCGTTGTTTACCTCACTCACTCTATCACTATTTTACTCTTTTTCTTGGGTAAGATATTTTGTATTGGATTTTAAACCCGAGAAAAGAAAAAAATACTAATAATAATATTAATTTCTCTCACTTTTTCTCACTCAGAACATTCATCACTAATTGAAAATCATTAAAGGTATTTATTTAAGAAGGTTTCCTAAAAAAAATAACTTAAATTGATTATTTTGGAAGAAGAAAAAGAAGAAGAAGAAGAAGAAAAGTAACAAATAATTTAGGAAAAATCAATCGAAGCACAAATATTTCTTCAAATTCATGAACAAGCGAGCACAAGGAGGCGCAACAACTTAAGAATATCAAATCCGTCCCAAATAGCGTGAGAAATTTCGTCCAGGAAAAGCCAAGGAAATCATCAGCGAGATCTTAGGCTAGAAACTAAAAAATCAAGTGTACACAGATGCTGCGACAGTCTCAACAATATCACGGGACATAGCGGATACCATTAAATACAAGTTAAAAGAGTTAGCGTTACCTAGATATAAATTCTTAGTTTCAGTGATTATCGGTCAACAAAAAGGTTAAGGAGTCAGAGTTGGATCAAGATGCTTCTGGGATTTCGACACAGATTATCTCGCCAGTGATTCCTTTGTTAACGATTCTTTATTTTGTCTTGTCACTGTATATGGAGTCTATTTGTATTGATTATTTTTAATGCAAATAAACCATAAGATCTAGCAGAGGAAATATTGATAAATGTCCAATTATTTATTTTTTTACACAAAAAGAGTTTCATGTTTGAACTCATTCTATCTTGCTAGCCCATCTTAATAGCTCATACACACATCATTCTCTAATTAAGCTTAAAGCATCAGCAATACTCTCAAAAGGGGATTCATATTTATTTTATGATACAAAAGGAAACAAGAAATAGGTAAAATACCAAGTCAAATATTATTCCCATATCGTTTTTGATCACAATAGGGCATTACACATAGAAAATGAAGTTAGTATCTTTGATTTCTGAGGCCAGTTTATTTAAATTGTCAACTTTTCAGAAGAATCTTTGAGAAGGCTCAATTATTCTTAATAATATCCTCTATTTTTGTGCCAATTTCCATAAGAAATTAATCCAAAAAACGAAAGAAAAACTTACCAGAACTAATTTTTCAATAAATAAGTGAAAAACAAAGAAGAATAATACTTGATCCTAATAAATATATCTAGCTACATGGTGTTTTGCGAGATTAAATCGATGTTTGTCGTGAGGAGCCCGGAAGAGGAGAAGGAAATTCAAAGATATCACAAACGATATTTGTTGGCTTAGCTAGTCATCTTAAAAGCGAGGAATATTTTATTAAAATAGAGAATCTAACTAAACATTGATATTCAGTAATCAGAGTTTAAGCTCATGTTGATGATAGCATTTTTCATATGCATTGTAGCTGTAGATGTTTAGTTTCTTAGAGTTATTTTAAATGCCTGGAAAAAATGAAGAGCAAGCAATCTTCTTAGAAGAATCAATATTTAATTGTTTGATTCACTCAAAAATGCATTTAGTTTCAGCTAACGATCTCAGAGGATAACTAACTATTCATTCTGTGATGTATGCTTTCTTTTGTTTTGGAAAAAAGTTTACTTGTCATTTTGTTTTGCCACAAAAATGTTTGTTGAGCCATTGTATTTCATTAGGAATGGTTGTTGTGAAAGATAATAGATAGGATAAGATTTTAGTAAAATAGGGATATTTATTTGGGGAAATTGTCATTACAGTAATAGTGTTTGTTGGCCTAAAAAACTGATTCATTTTTAAAGTTAAACATAGAGTTTCTTTTAGAGAATATTTAAGAAAAATTAGAAATTTTAATTGTTTCATGTTGAGGAGATATATTTTGGATTATTTTGAGTGAAACTTGCTTTGTTTTTTAATTATTTTTTGAGAAAATTCATCAGTTTTGAAAAAAATAAAACAATATTTGAGTTATCTCTTGGTGGAATTTACCAAAAAGATCTATTAATAGCAGTCATTTTCTGATTAGAATTGCTGAAAAGAATCATCAAATACAATCAGTCAGCCAGCTAATAAAATTGTTTAAGAATGACATTAAAATACCTTTGTGAAGAGGGAGATTAAAAAGCTCAATAATAAGATATATCAGGCCTTTATTTATTTAGATAGTATGGACTCAAAAATAGAGATTAATTGAGAGAGAGAGAGAGTTGAAGAAGTTCTATTATTTGGTTTGTTTTGAATTATTTTAATATTTAAGTTTGTGATTTTTTTAATCTTTTTGCCTATTTTTGATATAAAAAATTGAAGAAGGCATAGCAACTTCAGATATTTGAGAGAGAGAATGACAAAATTTAATTCAAAATCCTAATCAATAGATTTTTAGATTGATTAACCAGACATTTCAGCATCTCCTCTTCACAATGGACGATAAAACTCTTATCTCACAAAGGAGATTACATAAAAAATAAGGAAATTCCGAGAGTGCAGCAAAAGTGTATGCAGCTGAAAGAGTTAAAAATGTACAATAATTCTGGGCTTAAGTGGAAAGTGCAACCACCTTAGGAATAAGATAATAAAGTAATGATGGCAACTTTGGAGAAGAAGACGAATATCCAGCAGGAGCATCTAAAATATCTAGTAGAAAGGAATTACTTGAAGAGGAGTTAGATGAAGAAAAAATGGCAAAGAAGCTCTTGAGCCAACAGATCGAAACAGAGAGAATCAAGTCCAAAGAGTAGGTAGATTTTACAGATTCATAGAATTTTATTGCAAACAAAACAAAATAGTATTTTCACTCTTAAACAAAGTCATTTTGGTACTCTTTTCTAACAGAGAAAGTGTAAAAAATGAGGAGCTAGTCAGTAGATTGAAGAGAGACAAAGAAGAACTAGAAAATGCATTGGACAGGCATTAAATATTCATGGATAAAATTTTGAAAGATAAAAAAGATCTTAATGCTGAAGTTGAAAGACTATCTTCTCTTCTTTCATCAGCGGAAGAGAGACATTCAGCTGATCTAGCGAAATCAACAGAGAAGCACAAAAAAGAGCTTAAAGTATTGGTCTTGGGAGTGCTCTTTTATACGAAATGAAATAATAATATGATTTGAAAATTCATTTCAAATAATTACTTTTTACTTTGCTTTTTCTCTTTAGAACTGCACAGATGCCTGGCGATAAGCTGAGAAGCAGCGGAAATTAACTTGGGAGAGGGAATAAAAGGATTCAATTCGAATCGAAACAGTTTAAGGCATTGAACCAGAGTTAATGCGTGTGATAGGAGAATCACGTAAGGATATCATAAAGCTTTAAGAAAAACATTCTCGAGAAATTTAAAAAATCAAAGAAGAATATGCATTAAAAGAAACATAGATATACTCTTAAGCTAGCATTAATGAGTAAAGAGTGTTATAAATGGAGTAACAAGCCATTAAAAGAGAAAGATAAATCAAATAGACACTTCAAATTGAGCAAGAAACATGGAGGGAATAAATGCTAAAACAATTGTCTTCTGAGAAAGTTTAGATTGAAAAGACTTTACGAGAACACATGAAAATCGAAAGGGATGAATAGATTAATAAAATTATCACTAAAATATCTGAAGAATAGATCGAAATCGATGAGAAGATTAAAATAGGTACTGCAAAGAGAATCTTAGAAGCAGAAAGTGAAATCAGATTTGCTGCAGAGAAGCATAAACAGGAAATGTAAGCTGCTAAACAGGAGTTAGAAGATAGTTTAGGTGTCATAGAATAGTTAAGATAAGACATTATTGGGTTAGAGAAGTAACTTAAACTTTAGAGAGATCATATTTATAGTTTGACTGAATAATGTAATAGCCTTAAGGAGCAATTGAAAAGTGCAGAAGAAAATACAGAAAAGAGAGTTTAATCAGAGAAATAATTGATAGTTTAGGAGCATACGAAGTAACATGAACAGTTAATGTCAGAATTGGAGTTAAGAATAAAACATATCATACACAACAAAGACACGAAAATATCAGAACTTAAATTGTAGCTCCAATAATAAATTAATCTCAATTCAAAGAGGTTCACGTAGATATGAGGAGAATTGTTAAATTAAAGTTAGAAAGTACATTTTTTTTGACCTAGAAATAACCAAGTAAATCTTTTGATATTTTGTGTTGTTGAAACATTACTAACAATGTAAATTTAGATTCTTCAAAGAAATGAGAAATAATAACCTATTTTTTCAGATTGATTTACACTACAAAGAATATTGTTTTTCAGACATAACCCTAGCAATCCTAGCTTTAATTAGAAGACGAGGACCGATTACGCATCTATTACTATTTCCTTAAGCATCAGAAGTATCGAAAAGAAAACACCAAGACTAATTAATAATAGATGAATACTCGCTCTCCATTTTAAAATTAAACTATGGAAGTAAGGATAATGTATTCTCCTTAACTTCCGAGGAATGAGTTCTTGTGGGAGAAGATTAACAAAGAGATCAGATTCGTGTAAACAACTTATGAGGATGTGACCTCAAGCTTAGAGAGACTACTCTGAGAAAAGACTATCTGATGAGGGTTCAAGGCGAGCATAGAAATAGAAGAGTCTCGATTAAGAACTATTAGAAAATAGTCTAGTTTCTCCTAAAATAATTTTATTCTTGCGGTGCTTCTTTAATTAAGCCTATAGTTGGCGAATATTGGAAGGTGAGGGCTTGGAGAGTTAGCTATGAGGGTGGCCAGAAAGATGAGGCGAAGGACGCTAGAATAGTTACTAAGAAGGGGGTTGTTATTATTATATTCTAAGAGCTGAGGAGAGTTCTTAAATGGACTTCTCAGAAGGGAAAGATTTGAGTTATTAAGTGGGATTGCTAATAGAAATGAAAGACCGTCGCCTAAAAATTATTATCGATCTCCGAGAGAAGCTAGGGAGCATAGAAATCACCATTGTTGAGTTAGGGGGGGATTATTGAAAAAGGGGGGAATTTTGTTTATATTAATAATCACGGAGCGAGAGAGAGAGGTGAGATATAGTAATCCACAAAGAACATAGTCTTTGGAGGAATCACCTATTGCTCCTTGGGTTAAGTTGATTTGAGTCTGAGAGGGTAGAAAACTGAGGGCTTTTAAAATGGCTAAGAGGAAGTAGATAGTTACTAAGAGAAGGCCCAAGATAGATATATTATTTTTACTATAAAAAAAGGAGACTAATAGATTTAAAAAATAGTAGACCCTAATGTAGACGCAGTAGCTAAGATAAATAATATTCCCATTTACTATAAAATCTTCCTTCTACGAAGATATCCATTAATATACTATAATGAGGCTATAAAAGAGTTCTATTTAAATTCTTCTCCTTGAAAAGTTGTGTGTAAAACATTTGAGATGTTGATTTTGTTAGGTTTTGAGCAAACTTTTGAAATAAAGGAATCAGATTGTACTCGCGCTGAGATGAATTCATCAAGATATTTTAGTTATTGTGTTTTGATTTCCCAGAAAAAAACAAAATGAAAAAAATTAATTGAATTTACTAGCTGTTAGAGGCAAATTTTATGATTAAATAACCTTTTTCAACTGTTAATTCGATTGATTTAATAATGTAAAATCTTAATTCATTTTGGACAATTTCAGAGATAAATGTGTAAAATAATGCATTTCCTGATTATCCCAAGAGAGGGAGAGGGAGAAGAAGAAGAGGAAGTGTTAAAAATTTTGAAAACAAAAAGAATTTGGTTTAAATTACCATTTATAAAATTTGAATTAATATTTAAATTGTGTTTAAGAAGAAATTTTACAGACAAAAAGTTTGATTATGTAAACTGAAAAAAACAAAAAAAGAGACAAAATTTAGTTGATTTACATGCCCCAATGGGCAGTAATATGGAAAAATATGAATAAAAACTAAAGAAATAAAAAAAATTACTTGTATGAATCTAAAATGTTGATCATTCTGATGCTGTTTAATACTATTTCAGTGCATGAATGATTGGTTCTTAAAGGGGTTTAGTTCTCCTTCGGCAAAGACTTTCTTGATTCCTTATGAGGGGATAATAAGGAATTTAATCATTTTTCTAAGATTTGGATATCTCATAATATGAGTTTCTTTTTCTTTTCTTATTACTTGTTCTTATTTTGAAGCCCAGCAAACTTACTTTTAACAACTTTATCAGCTATTTCTTCATCTTTCGTGATTGTATCCTCAACCCTCTTTTGATTTGCTTCAGGCAATTATCCATCTTTCTTAGCAAATACAGAATATCTCTTAAGATTAGCTCGTTAACCAGCAGCTCTCTCTTAGAATCCTCCTTCATTTTCATCCGAAGATGCCTTATTCGTTCTGTTCAATCTCGTTTCAATATTCGTGAGTTTTCCAGCTACAAGTTCAAGTGTCATAGAATCTAATTTGAAGTGATTTATCCTTGAAGCTATTTTCATAATCAGATCTGTAAAAGGATTTACTTTTTATTTCTCAACTTCATTGTTTGTTCCTAAGTCCCGCACACTCGTTATCTCTTTTACTCCTACTCTTCTATCCACGGGGGAATGTTCTCGTTTATTTTTTCGTTCTAGACTGCTTTCAAGATTCTAATCAAATCGATTTAGCATAATTTATCGTTTTCCTTTGTTCAGCTATTGCTCATCGATATCCTAGAATTGCTAGAAATAATCGCTATTATCATCTAGTTTATTAATGTTTTCTAAACTAAGTTTTCGCGTTTCTCTTCTAGACTTTCCCCTCTTGAATTATTAATCTTTCTTCTGATCATTCCTATCCGTATTATCTTGGAAAATAAGTTTAAAATCTTAAATTTCGTTGGGCGATTCAAATAGCATAGATTCTGTTTTTATCATTTAAGTGCCTAATTATTGTTCTTTCATTCCTGCCTGCTGCTGTTGCTGCTGCTAGAACGATGCCTATCCACGAATGTCAATTAATCCATAACTTTCAGAGGTCATTGCAGTTACAACTTTAGGGATTGTAACTCCTGCGATGCTTGTTTGCGCTGCTCCAGTTTTTAAATTTAAACCAAAACTATGGTCCGCTGTCATATTTTGTTTGAAATTAGTATTGTTATTGTTATGACTGCTCGTCATGTTGTGACTAGCATTCAAAGCAGAAATCGAGCTGCTGTGAAAAATACCTTTTGGTTTTGCAAATCCAATGTTTACGCTATTCACTAACCCAGAATAAGGAGCGTTAATCGAGTAATTAGGAAGCTTTCCTTGCGTTTTGCTCTACATACCTTGTGCAGTGCTATTATTATTGCTACTATGATTAATTGAAGTTAGCAGATTAACCGATGGAGATGCTGTAATCGGATGGAAATCAACGTTTGTAGATGATACCACAGGAGTCTACTGGATACTTGTAATTTTACTTTTTAGATTGCTATCTGTGAACCCTTCATTGCTGCTGTAGTTGCCCATTTCAAATCCATTTAATGTCTATGAGCTTATCTTCTGCAAGGACTATTGACTCGAGACCTACTCCTGTGAACCAGGTAAAATCGTTTATCCGATTTACTGCGGCCACGCAGCTTGCACCGTAGTTGGTTGATATTTCTACAAAAGTTTTTAGGATTGCAGAGAAGCATCTTTTCCGCGATCTTCAAGGGCTGCTACATAAGTAAAGCTGATACTTCTGTTATTTTAAATTAGAAGATTCTATCCCTTGGAACTGTTTAAATCGGCTTGATTAAGATTTCCAACTGTGTTTTAATGTCTAGAAGAAGCTGAAGTGCTGCGATCTTTTTCGTTGGATTGGATGTTATTAGCTTATCTAGTAGATATGTTATGCTCTTTGATATCGATTTACAACGATTTCTGCGCTTTTACATGCATACTAGCGATAGCAGGTCGACTGAAATTCGGCGATGCTATCTTCACACCAAGCGTGGAAGGCGGTGATACTTTGCTGGGAGTAACTTAGAATTATTGTTGAGTCGTGAGATTATTCTTTGATTTGAGAGTCTACGGCGGTGAAGACACAATGGGAGATTTTTATGATTAATTATTCGATGAAGGAATAGTATTATTATTATTATTCGGCTTGATTTTAATATCGAATGTCCCAGGAACGGAGGTAATATTCTGCTTTGGAAATTTAGCATCCTCCAGGGGGAAATAACTGACATTCTGAGTCGGTTTCTCTTTGTAAGGCGTAATAATGCTGCTGGGGGCTAGATTTATAGTATTATTAGTGATGTTGTTGATGTTGTTCGTCGTGCTGTTGTTGTGTTTGTGATGTAATTTATCTTTGGATGTTCCAAAATGCGTGTATGTTTGTGAAACGCCATTTCCGATTTTATCGCTTAGCATTTAGGTTGCTGTGTGCTGCGTTTAAAGGGTTTTTTCACAGTTGAAATTTCGTAAATTTGATAAGGAGCTGCATCCGCCAAGGGTTGCATAATGCTGATGCTGCGGCTGTTATATAGGCTGCTTAGCTATGTCCTCCTTCTATTTTGGGATTTATTATCCTTTTGCAGGAAGAATCCCTGAAATATTCGATATATTTTCGAATTAGACAAGACTTGGTGGACCTATTTATGGGAAACTGTCAATAGTATCTTTTTTTGTAGGATCTGAATTGCTTATGTGTTCGTTACTAATACTTTTATTGTTACTCCCGCTATTGAGATTCAACTCGCCAATATTAAACGTAGCTACAGGGACGATAGAAGCAGGTGGCGTGAGAATAAGACCTTAAGCATAAAACAGCATTTGTGTTGGCTATTGACTAGTCAAAATATCTTTGAATTTAATCCATTCGACCTTTAAATACTCCTTTATGAGTTCATCAGTTAAAGTACCTAAGACCTTATTCATGAACACAGTCACAGATTCAACTACAAAATACAAGCTCGTTGACATGATTTAGGTCGATTTTCACACAAGCCCTGAGAAAGAATAAACCCTTTTCCTGTTAAAAGCAATCTACAAACAGATCTTTGTTCTAACAACTTTTGTTAATTTTCCTTTCTTTTGTTCTTTTCTCTATCTTTTTTGTCTTCCTTTCTGCTAAATTGAATAACTTCCACTTAAATTACAATAATTCCCTTGAAATCTCTTAATAAGCGGCCAATACATCTTCTTCTTCCTCTGATTTTTCGATTTTCTCCATGCAAAGGTTTCCTTTCTAAAAAATAAGTTAAATTAATGGACACTCGTTACTGCATTCCTTAAGTAAAAGTGACTAATATTTTAAATAGATTTTAATTATTTTTCATGTATGCGTTTTATTGTTAAATTATTCATTTTTTGAATTTTTTTTTTTCTTTTTTCGATAACAACAAAATTTTAATTGTATTGTGGAAGCGTTAATCCTCTATCATGCATTGGTTAATTATTTTTTGTTCATATTCTGCTTGTGTATGACTATCTTCTGAAGTTACGATCATTATTAAAGATAGGATAACTATTGCTATTATGTTTGCGATTTTATAAGTCAACATTTGTAGCTAGCTTCCCACAGACTCAACACAACAATCAAGAAAATTATGTGAAAATTCAAAATAATATTTCAAATAAATAAACTCAGTCATTTTTGTGATTTTTTAAGTAAACCTGTTGATTAGTCAAAATATTAAAACTGCAAAGAATGCCTTGTATGAACTTCATAATGTTAATTTTTGTAAAATTGTCAAATCTCCCTCACTCATAATCCTTCTGAATTAACAAAAAGATAAGGCCGTATTTGCTCAGATTATTCTTTGGTTTAAGGAGATTTAGTAAACATTTCTTTTGATGACTATTAATTAATTAAATTTTTTTTTTCATTTTTACAAAAAAGATTTGATTAAAATATAGTTGCCACACAGAAAATAACTTAGAATGTCTAATTCTCTTGTCATCCCATGTCTGGAGAAGCTGTATTTGACGAAATTCATGGGTGAATGGGTTACCCGAGTTGCGTTTTATCTAAAGTGATATCTTCAATTCTTCAACAATAACAAACAAATCATTTAAAAACAAATCTCCAAATTCATGAATAGTTTATTATTTCTACAAACAAACAACAGTGGTCTCATGATTGGTACTGAAGGAGCACGTACACTCAAGAGGCACTTAAAATACTGTTCGAAAATACAAGAAATCGAAATATGTCTCTAGTAAATTCGCATGTTTGTTCATTTTGTTGAGATTTTGCAGGAAAACAAAAAAAGAGAGAAAATAATGTTTATGCTACAATTATTTGATTGGCTTTTCTTGAGAAAATCGTTTGCATAGCGATAACAACATAAACTAAGAAGGCGCAAAGTATTTATCTGAAGGGATTAAATTGCTGTCTAGCGTGAAGACACTGAACCTCTACTTGTCGTAAACAAAATAACAAAAAGAAGAAGAAAAATTAAGGTATTCCATTGCTATTTTACTGGATATTATTGTACTTCAGCCACAATAACACTTTAGGCGCTGAAGGCATAGCGATGATTAGCAGTTCCTTAAAGACTCTGAAATAATTAAACTCATTCCAATTGATTCTCGAGTAAGATTAAATTAATCAGATCAGGAAGTAGAATCCTTTCTTGTTGGGTTACTGAAAATGAGACAAGAAAAGAATCTTCTTTTAGCAAGAATAAATTTGGATTTCTTTTAATTTTGCAGGCACAATAAACTAGGCTGCCGAGGTGTCTCAGCTTTGTCAGAGAATCTCCATGTCTGCAAGGATCTTCTTAAGTTAGAAATATCGCTTTTGTAAGGACAAAAATGAATTCGAGTTGCAATACAATGATGGGCTTTCGAGTTTGATTTATGGTTACAATTTATTTATTATCATGTGAATTCATGAAGAAAATGAAGAAAATAATTAAGCATCAAGAATGTATGCAATATCTTTTATTTGGATAGTGAGAATCAATTGCTTGATGAAGGAGTCGCTGCATTGAGCGAAACAATATCGACAGCTTCCTAATTGTAGCATCTTAGACTATATCTCGGGTAGGCAAACTTTATTTAATTTCTTAGCATTATTAAAATGCTCCATTTGCTGGAGTAATTTATTGCTTTTTTTTGATTCCCCCACTTTGAACTTGATAGGAGCAATAGTATCCATGCAAAGGGTTGTGAAGTAATTGCAAAAGGAATTTCTAAATGTCAATCGCTGTATCGTCTAGAGCTGTCGATTTAGTAAGATAAAGATTCAATTAATAACTTTTTATTATAATTTTTTTCTTTTTTTGTTCTTTCTCATTTTTCACATTTTTCTTGAAATTTGAATCCCAAACAAAAACCCTTTTATTCACCAGCGAGAATGAAATAGGAGATGATGGAGCAAGTGCCATTGGAAAACATCTTAGTAATTCTACTTAGCTTACACAACTCAAACTTTATCTTGGGTAAGACAGCCCTCCTAAACAGCAATAGAATTCCAATATTTCGAATCTTTTTGAATTAGAACTAATAACATCCATGAGAAAGGAGCTAAAGATGTTGCACAGCTCATTCATTTCTGCAATAAACTTGAATATTTCAAGTTTTACATTGGGTAACTTTGATATTCCAAAACAACTTTCAGTTCTCTTAAAAAATCTGAAGAACCACCCAAAATATCAGCTAATTCTTTTGAATCCTCCTAGCAAAAATGAAATCGGACCAGAAGGAGCTAAAGCATTAGGAGACGCATTCAAAGATCATCCAAATATTAATAGACTTTAAGTGTATATTGGGTAAAAAAATCTAATTTTATTATTGTCAAGGAGATTTAGATTTTAATCTGTAAAAATCACACAATATCTACAACGATTTCTAGGAATGGTTTTATTGGTGATGCTGGTATAACTGATTTTTCTCAGCATTTCTCGACAATTAAGAACTTAAATTCATTGAAGATCTTCTTTCAGTAAGTTCGAACTCATCATATTCAAGAATAGTTTCGGAGTTTCTTCTTTTTGTTAGAAATAACAACATTGGCGAAAAAGGGCTGATAGGATTCGCTGAAAATATATCAAAATGTAGGAGCATTCTTTAATGCGGCTTCATGATGGAGTAATTTACTCTAAAATAGCAAGATAACTAAAAACGCACTTTTCTTTTGTGTTATTCTGAAAATTTTTACTGAAAAGGGGAGCAATAGTATCACCTTTAAGTTCAAGAGCATTAGGGGAAGGTATCAAAGCAAGTTCTCAGTTGAAATCGCTACTTCTTGATCTTAGGTAGGGACTTTTTCAGAATAATTTTATTCTGCAGATCAGATAAAACTGATGATTATCCGTGCTTTTAAAATAGGAGCACTAAAATGCATGACGAACAACTGAAAGAGTTAGCTTAATAGATAAGCTATTGCCAAGCAGTTTCGTCTCTTGAATTGTCTCTAGTGTAACAAGCAATAAATTTTTAACAAATTAGAGAGAAATAGTCATTTGTGATGCATATTTTTATAACTGGTACAATTTCGGTTAATTAAAATAATTTTCTAGAAATAATCATATAAGTAACTATGGAGTCAATGAACTTGGCATTAACTTCAAAGCACTCCCTCATCTACTAGATCTCAAACTTGTTCTCTAGTAAGGGTTTTGGCTCAATTAATATTAGATCAATTATAAAAAATTCCCTTGAAGTTTGATATTTTAAATCATTTTACCTCCAAAACAGCAACAACGAAATCGATAACGATGGATTCAAAATGCTTGCTGATTCTCTCATCTGTTGCAGACAACTCTTATAGATCGATATTGATCTAGAGTAAAAGATTATTTCCATTGAATTGTATCTTTGTCTTCTTTTCCTTGATTGACCTTTTTGTTATCACCACACCATTTTTAAAGGGAAAACGACATCTCCTCAGCTGATTCTAGTTGGACTCTTTTCAGGAAATGCAGAAACCTTGTGTGCCTACAAATCTAACTCTGAAATCTTCTCCTATAGCTGTGATATTTTGCCAAACAACAGCATATTGATTTGTAATTGTTCTACAGGTGTTATTCATATTTTCATTATCTGCATCTAAGGAAAGCTTTTATTTTTTGTTGTTGCCATTCGCTTAACCTGTTAGATTGAATAGCATTTTTTGGGTTAATCTTAGGAAATACCCTGAACTGTTTGACAGTATATTAAATAGGATTTACATACAAATACAATTTGATTATTTATGATAAAAACACCAAAAAAATAAACAATATGAAAGGCATAAACTTTATGCTTCTGTTTACTTTTGAATCCATTTTTAAATAAAAGTTTGAGTTTTCTTAAAGTGTATTTTTTCAGTAATGACGTATTTTAAGATGATCAAAAGCTAAAGGATCGAGTCTGTGCTCCTCTAGAAGATCCTACACCATTTTAAATTTTTGATATTTTCCAGTGACAGTTTATGGGAAAGAATCGATAAATTTAACATATTTAGGGATCTTAAAATGGGCTATCTTCCCTTGGCAGAAGTGGTAGATATCCTAGGATTACAATGTTGCTCCTTCGTGAAGCTTGATTAGCGCGAAGGTCTCTTCTCCAAACTTAAGATCTGGTACGCCCACGACTTAGACATCAGATATTGCAGGAATCTTCCTCAAATATTCTTCGATTTCTCTGTGATTGTAAAATTATAATTTGTAAAGTAATTTCACAAAAAAATCAAAATTAATTATTGCAGAAAAACTTTAAAAATATGTTACTTGGGATATATATTCTCTCCTCCTCTTATAATCATTTCTTTGATTCTCCCGACAATTTACAAGTACCCTCTACTGTCAAGTTATCCTAGATCACCTGTTTTTATCCATTTATCTTCTGAAATAGCTTCTTTCGTTGCATGCTCATCATCCCAGTATTTCTCCATAACTCCAAATCCTCTAATACAAATCTCTCCTTTTTCTCCAATTTTCACAGTTTAACCATTATGGTCAATAAGTTTAACTTCAGAATGAGGGAAAATTCTCCCAACTGTGGTGCATTTATCCTCGATGGTATCTTCTTGGGAAGTCTAAAAAACAACTGGAGCGCATTCTGTTTGTCCATAGCAGATTTAAATGTTGTGAATGTGCCATTCCGATATGACCTTATTCATTAATGGCTAGGGAAATTCAAAACGAAAGAAAATTTAAAAAAAAAAGGAATTTCCTCTCAATGTGAAATCATTTCTTACTTGTGGACAAAGTGCTCCTGCCATGATTCCTTTTTGAAGTGTGATCACTTTGTAAAGTTCAGGATTTTACTCATATTCTTTGAAAAACTCAATGAACATTGTGGGTACTCCGTAAATCGATGTGCATTTATGTTTTGTAATGGCTTCGAGAGTTTTAGCAGCTGAGAAACTCTCAGATGGTAAAACAATTGTTGCACCATAATTAATTGCTGCAAGATTCCCTAGAACCATGCCAAAGCAGTGATACAATGGAACAGGTAAGCATATTCTATCGTTGACAGAATACTCTAATCGATGCCCAATACATTTTCCATTATTCAAAAGATTAAAGTGGCTAAGTGTCGCTCCTTTTGGATACCCTGTTGTACCAGAAGTAAACTAAATATTTGTTGCATCATATGGGCTAATTTATCCCATAACTTTATCAAGAGTTGCCATATCTTCAGCAGACCCAGCAGACACAAGAAGTTTAGAAAAATTACTCATTCCTGGGGTCTCTTCATCATCAATACGGATAACATATTTCAACATAGGAAGTTTTCTGGAAATTAACTCCCCGAATTCGCAGGTACTTAGTTCAGGAGCAAGTTCCTTAAGAAACTTGATGTAGTCACTTTTTTTGTTGTGGGATGCTAGGATCAGACCCTTGCATCCAACTAAAAGCACAAAAAGAAATCAACATTTCAGAAAATTGCTTTGGTTTTTGAGGTTGGGAATCATAAAAATATTTATCAATAATGTAAATAAAAATTAGAAAAAATAGACAAATCGCATGCTTGTCCTTGGCTTTGTGTAGCATAATCAATTGATGATAAATAGAACTACTGAGAAAAACAATTAATATTACTAATAAATTTAGTTATTTTGATTCTATCAAAACAATTGGAGTTTTCTTGGTAATTTTTATAATCAAATTGATCAAATCCTCCCAGATCAGACAAACAGTTTGCAAAAATACTATTTACTAATCTCCCCCAAAAATAGAAACTAGATCTTGAATTATAACTTGGTAATACTTTGTTTAATAGATGAGGTTTGAAAAAGTGCTTAAAAATGGTTGAAATTTCATCTTTTCTCACTTAAACTAAGCCAAGTTTTTTGGGAAAGTCATAAGCATTATTTTTTACCTTTTTAAAGGCAATATTCTAACTCGTGTTCTTGATAAGCAGGATTTATATTGACTAGGATGACATCAGCCATGGAAGCAGCGAATTGCGTGATGCACCATTCATAGTTGTTCGGTGAATATATTCCAAATCTGTCTCCTTTCTTGAGTCCCATTTTGAGCAGACCAGAAGCTAATTTTCTGCAGATGGCGACAAATTCAGAGTATGTGAAAGCTATATCTTAAAAATGAGAGATAAACGCAGGCTAATCAGGATATTTCTCAGCAATTTTCATGAGTTTTGCACCAATTGTCAAGTTTTCTAATTCGATTTCGGTTCCACCCTTAACGTATGAGAATTCACTGTCCATATTATGATTTTTAGAGAAAATACTTCTTTGAGATTTTAATTCTATTGGAATTGTGGTTTTCTTATTGTTTTAGTTAAATATGTTTAGCTTTTTTAATATTTTTTAATAAAAAAGATAGAAATCCTGATTATCTTTTTGTACTATTTTTTTAGCGTCATTCAGCCCAAATAGCAAGTTATCAAACATGCAATGAAGTTTTCTTTCCATCCTAATTTATCATTATTTTCTCCCTTAATCTCTCTATGTGCTTTTAATCTCACCTTAATCCCACAATGTGCTTTAAAGGTTTTCTCACAAAATCATCATGAACCCTGTTGATACGAGATAACTTTGCATCAGCAACCATAATTTGTTAGCAACAGTGTCAAGATGTTTTCAGAGATGTTTTTCATAAATCCTTTGCAATATTGCACTCATTATTAAACTCCCCCTATGAAAATACTCCAAAACCATAATAATTTTCTCTGAAACTAAATTGAGTATTTAAGCCATTTTTTAAATTTATTTTTAGACCATCATCAAATAAAAAACTAACTTTAATTCACCTGTAACTTCCTGTAATAAGAATATTTTAATGAATAATAACATCAGTAATTTTTGGGAAGTACACTATTTGGTCACACATAATGACAGACTAACCCATTTGATTGATTAATAATATCTTTTTGCTTACCCAAGCTGCAATTGATACATGTGATTCTTTGGTTTTCATAAAATATGTTAAAGTTTCAGAAACTACAATTTATTTTTGTATTCATCTTTTTTCATTTTTTTGCATCATTTTTATGGAAATAGGTCCAAATAGAAAGTACTTTTTCATCTCCTTTCATAATAAATCCAAAACATTCCATAATACAAAAACAACAAATACAAGAAGGCATCCACAAATTAATTAAAATTCTAAGAATTCTCCAATGTTTCCCTTAACTCTTTTCGTTTATTTCCAAGTTCAGTAGAAAAGATTATTATTGTGATTCTAATTTGAAATGAGAACTGCGGTGTGCATAAACCTTCTGCTTATCATTTGAGCTGCTGTTTCCCATTAACCTTTAAATATGGAGTATCTATTTTTTGCAAAAATCACACAAAGCAGTCAGCAAACCAATAATATCTAAACCAATTCCTACTTCAATTTGTTTTTACTTTTCAGATAGCTAAATCGGTTATGAATTGAATCCACCTAGCACGAGTATTCCAGTGTTATCAGGTGTTTTTAAAGCTGCAAAGGTAGCTCTAGGCGTAATCATATTTGGTACTTTTTGCCATTTCTACTCGCACTCGTCAAATTTCTCAACTGTTGATAAATACTAATTTCCATCAAATCCTCCAATGAGATAAATCCCATCTGGAACTGTGACCGCTTAAAAGGATCTTCTTGGGTGAGTCATAGAACAAACTGATTCCCATTTCTTCATCAACATATCATATCTCTCTACTAATTTCACTACACTCCTAAATTGAAAAAAACAATTTTTATCATCCTCCTTAGCATCCCTCACCATTTTACTTAGAAACTTGACTGTATCCTCCAAATGCGTAAACATAGCGTTTATCATTGGATATTGCAAGTGCTAGTTCATCTCTTGCAAACTGCAGCGGTGGTAATCGAGTCATCGAAAAGGTGTTTAGATTATATATTTCAACGTCACCGAGGATGTTCTTACCATCATTCCCTCCAACAATCATGATCTCGTACTCTAATAGACAAAAAGAATTTAAAAATTCAACAAAACTTAAGATTTCTCAATAAAAATGCATCATTTTCTATTTATTTTTTCATATTCTTCTCCTCCTTTATTCAACTTCTAGAAAACCTAATTTATTTACCTGATATTGCTACAAATCCAAACCCACTTTTCTGCTTCGATAGCTTGATTCCATTTATCAATCCTGTTGTCTTCGCTTGGACGTCTATTTCATAAAACGAATCTAATCTCCTACCTTCTTGCTTTCCTCCAAATACTACAATAAATCTACCTCCTTTAACACTAACACTACCGAACTTTACTCTTTAATGCAATGCCTGATCGTTAATAAACGGTTCCCAAGCACCTTCTGCAGTCTACAAATCAAGTTTCTCAGCTGACGAACATTCGGAGTATTTTTGGCTTTACTAACCAGGATATTTCTCCGTAAACCCTCCTAGAACAAACACGAGTTGACGGTTTTATCTCAAAAGACAACTAAAATCAATTTTAACAGTATCTACTATCCCATTTGTTCTGTCCGTGTCAGAATACCCTTCTTGTTATTGTCTTAGAAAACTAGCATTGCTTTGAATACTATTTGGAGTAGCATTGTTAGTATTGATATCCCTTTTGATAAATAAACCAAAGTTGTAAAACAAAAAAAAATGATTAAAAAAAGGTAGTTCGAATTTTTCATTGAAATTAATTTATTTCTTTACCTAAAAGTTGCACACTTCGGGTCTTACTAACCACTGAGCTCCATCTTTTAAGCCTGTTGTAAACTCTATTGCACTATCCCTAAAGCACTTGTATTGCCTTAAGAAATTAACTCTTGATTATGCTAGATTAAATCGATTTAGTAGGAACCTCTTAAAGGTTTATTCAGCTTATCCGAAGAACTACTGTTTTTGTATGTTATCGCGCTGTGATTGTTGCTGTTTGTGTTACTGCAAGGACTATTTCTACGATTACCATTATTATTTTGCAAGCTACTCTAACTAAAGTAACCATTGTTGGTATTGTTTTAATTACTACAATAACTAAGGTTATTTTAACACTGATTGCTGGAAGAACCTTAAGGAGTTCCTTGACTGGGGATTCCTCTGAATGGTCTATACTTAAATGCATTGGTGATGTTCTTCGAGCTGTTGTTATTCGATCGAGTGCTCAAAGCACTTCTATTGCTTCTGCTCTCTGTATGTCTATTACTGAAATTACTGTTAGGATCACACTCCATCATGCTTATCGGGTTAGTTTGCAGTTACAAATTGGATACACTGTTAAAGCTACGATTATTACTATTATTACTATTATTTTACAATGCTTTAGGTTTTACTGGAAGGTCAAAGCTACCTGAAAAAGCACTGTTAGTGTTATTCTTATTAATCTGTTAATCTAGTTAAAGTTAAGACTTTTATTCTTATTTCAGGTTGCCTGATTGTTGTATTTGTTGATGTTGATGTTGTTGTTGTTGCTATTCTTGTGATGAATTAATAATAGATAATATGGAAATGTTTTAACTTTCTCTTTTAGCATTGTCCTAAGAATTCTGCTGCTTCCTTGGGAGTGACGCTTATCTAGCTTATTTAAGGGATGTTATTTACACACGGTACGTTGACAAATCAGCATACGATAGCGATGATGATTGTGTTGGATGATTATTATTATTATTATTAGCATTATGCAGATTATTATGACTATTATTTGTGAAATTAGTATTCGCAGATGAATCCAAAGCTGCATCTAAAAACTACTAAAAATGCGTTTCCTGTAAAGTCTTAGAGTGCTTACGAAGTATTTGTTTGTCACTACTAGTCCCTGGTAAGAATTAGAGCTGTTTGCTTTGTGGAGTAGTTGAATTAGTTTGCGTTTAAGATATCCCTCCTTTGGTTGTGCTTTAAATCGATAAATTACAGTTTATAGGAGAATTGCTAGTGTCTTTGATATGTGGATTAGGTGTATTGCTGGAATTCCTGAGTTTAACTGGAGGTGTCTGTGATCGTTTAGGGAGAGAAGAGTTGGTATTAGAAAAAGAATCAAAGTGTTTTTTGGAGTTATTTTAGGTTATTCTTGAAGTTAAAGAGACTACAGTCGCAGGGACAGTTCCATATGAACTAGCAGGCGATGGTGATGCTATGGGAATAGAAGTAGAAATGCTATTCTGTGATGTAGTAGTATTCGTATTGTTGTAAGATACTGAATTAAAATGAGAATTATGCTGATTTGAACGTGCAGTTGAGGTATTTGATCCAGCTGGAGGAGGAGGAAGAAGAAGAGTGCAAGGTGATGAGGTATTTAAGGAGGAATAGTCTTATAAAATAGGCTAGTTCCTTTGAATGTTATTATTATTTTTGCAATTCAAATTAACTGTGCACGATTAGGAAGTGCCTACAGCAGCAGTTGGAGTGCTTGAAGGAGTTGAAAATAATAACCGTTCGGATTGAATTCTGTTGGTGGTTTATTGCTGATTCATAGAAGAAGCATTGTCTGATTTTTAAAAGTTAATGATTTCTGAGTTCTTGTAATTTTTATGATTTTATGATTCAATTTAGATCCTAACAGTGTTTTCTAGAACTTACATAAGCTATTTGAATTCCAACGCTCTGTCGAATTTCAGGGAGTTTGTAGGAGTGCTTATTTCAGGTTGGTTGTTGTTTTTGGTTTGTGCATTGTTAAATCGAGTTTTAGAGTCTTAAATCGTTGCTAGTGTTTCTAGAAATAAATGAGGCGAAGCATGGTAAGAATTCATTATTCGCTTTGAATTTACAATAGATTATTACAATTCATCAGAAGAAGACACAATAAACGTTAATTTGTTGATTTTCTCATCTATTCCTGAGGTAATTCGTATACTTTCCTGTTTAACTCTATCAAGAACCATCGCTTCTCTGTTTTTCACGAAGATTGAAACATCCATGAATAAGCTACTGACTTCATTCAGAACGTTAATTTCATCTAGACTCACTTAATCCCTTGCAGATTTTAACATACTCAACATTTCTTCACTTTATGACTTAATTTTATTAGCTTTGATACTTTCTTAATGCAAGGCTTCCATCTCTGTGTCAACTGCTCGTTCGATTGTCTCCACTGCGTGTCCTTTGTGGAGACTACCTTAATCTAGAATGCATTCTACGCATAAAAATTATTTATCATTCAGACAAAATGCTTCGTGAGTTTTGCCGTGGAAGCTGCATCTATCGCAGGTTTAAAGGAAATGCTGTAGATCGAGTTGATTAGAATTGTTAGTTGGATGCAGGATGCTTAGATAAGGAGGAGTGATACCAGATGAAGTGAATTAGGATGGAGGATTTGCAGCTATGGAGTGATTATGATACCGATTGTCTTGCAGATGAGTTGTAGTAGATATTGATGTGTTATCGAATGATGAAGCATGTGGTGTAGATAAGGTATGATGAGGAGGTTAAAGAGAAGTGTTTATCGTTATTGAGAGAAGTGCTAGATTTCGAGGAAACCCTTATTATAAGTTTGATGCCTTCTATTAGTTACCGCATACTCTACAGCGATAAATATATTACCCAGATTTGTTTAAATACATTTGTAAGCAATCTTCACATACGGAATGACCACATTGAGCCAATCTAGGGATTCTGACGCTGCTGTTGAACTCTTAGAGACAGTTTACACACTCCATAGCAAAAACAAGCAAGAGGGGTGTTCTTAAAAAACTAAAAATAAACCTGTGAGATCAGGATAATAAAGTGGAATATTTGTGGTATTTTAAAAGCAAAAT
>Ga0302271_10001665_pt1 | contig 21111 bp, 14 predicted proteins | sample III_Bog_N1_1_FD_198767 | JGI IMG/M metagenome (GOLD analysis project Ga0302271, IMG submission 198767) | Peat permafrost microbial communities from Stordalen Mire near Abisko, Sweden - III_Bog_N1_1 | ecosystem: Environmental > Terrestrial > Soil > Wetlands > Peat | place: Sweden: Abisko... | reverse complement strand
GGCTTTTACTCCCGATTCAGCTCACGAAAGGTTGCTTAAGCAGTTTGAAACCAAAAACCTGAAAGGCTTTGGCGTTGATAATCTGCCAAATGGTGTAATAGCTGCAGGGTCTATTTTGCATTACCTGGACTTAACCCACCACCAACAAACAGGACACATTACCCAACTTGCCAGAATTGAGGAAGAACGCTATGTATGGCTCGACCGCTTTACAGTCAGGAATCTTGAATTGTATGGAACAATTAACGAAGGCGGCAGGACTCTGCTGGATGTAATCGATAAAACAATCAGCCCTATGGGGGCACGTATGCTTAAACGCTGGGTAGCATTTCCATTGAAAGATGTAAAACCGATCAATGAAAGGTTGAGTGTGGTGGAATATTTTTTTAAAAATCCTGATTCAAAATTATTACTGGAACAGAATGTTGCATTGATTGGTGACCTGGAACGCCTGATTTCAAAAGTTGCAGTCGGACGCATCAATCCTCGGGAAGTTGTTCAGCTCAAAGTAGCCTTGCAGGCCATTGAGCCAATAAAACAAACCTGTATCGAAACTGACAACGTTACGTTGCGTAAAATAGGCGATCAGCTGAATGCCTGTAAAGTAATTTCAGAAAAGATTGATGCCGAAATATCGAATGATCCACCGAATCTGGTCAACCGGGGAGGGATTATCAAACCGGGTATCGATGCTGATTTGGATGAATTACGACAACTGGCTTATTCAGGAAAAGATTTCCTTCAAAAAATTCAGGAACGTGAAAGTGCCGAGACAAATATACCAAGCCTGAAAATCAGTTTTAATAATGTATTCGGATACTATATTGAAGTGCGGAATATGCACAAAGACAAAGTCCCTGAAACATGGATTCGCAAACAAACACTGGTGAATGCCGAACGGTATATTACTCAGGAATTGAAAGTGTACGAAGAAAAGATTCTGGGTGCCGAAGAAAAAATACTGGCTATCGAAACCCGTTTATACAATGAACTGGTTTTAAGTCTGATCGATTATATTACAGCAATACAGTTGGATTCGAACCTGATTGCACAACTTGATTGTCTGTTGTCTTTCACGAAAGTTTCGGCTGAAAACAAATATGTACGACCTGAAATTACGGATACTGACGTGCTGGATATCAAACAGGGACGCCATCCTGTAATTGAAAAACAGCTTCCTGTGGGTGAATCCTATATTGCCAATGACGTATATCTGGATAGTACCACACAACAAATCATTATGATTACCGGTCCGAACATGTCCGGTAAGTCGGCTTTGCTGCGTCAGACGGCACTCATAACCCTAATGGCTCAGATAGGATGCTTTGTGCCCGTGGAGAGCGCCAAAATCGGTGTAGTCGATAAGATTTTCACCAGGGTAGGAGCAAGCGATAATATTTCACTGGGCGAATCTACCTTTATGGTGGAAATGAATGAAGCGGCCAGTATCATGAATAATCTCTCGAAGCGAAGCCTGATACTTTTTGATGAACTTGGACGGGGTACCAGTACCTATGATGGAATATCCATAGCGTGGGCTATTGTGGAATATATTCACGAACACCCCACTTGCAAGGCTAAAACGCTTTTTGCAACACACTATCACGAATTAAATGAAATGGAGAAATCGTTTCATCGGATTAAAAATTTCAATGTGTCGGTCAAGGAAGTGGATAAAAAGGTTATTTTTCTTCGTAAACTAGTACTGGGAGGAAGTGAACACAGCTTTGGTATTCATGTTGCTAAGATGGCAGGAATGCCCCAAAGTATTGTGAAACGTGCCGAGCAGATTCTAAAACAGCTTGAAACAGACAACCGTCAGTCGGGCATTGCAAAACCGGTGGGTAAAATTGCACAGGAAAGGGAAGGCTATCAACTTAGTTTCTTCAAACTGGATGATCCAATCCTGGAACAGATACGCGACGAGATAAAAAATCTGGATGTAAACAATCTTACTCCGATCGATGCATTGAATAAATTAAATGAAGTGAAACGAATTATAACAGGGAAATAGTTTCCCTGTTTTTATTTTGCACAGTAATTTTGGGTTTGTGCATAAAAATGTATTTTTTTGAAACACTGATGAATGAATATAAATTTTCATACCCAAAAGAATATAAAAACGCATACTTTTCGAGGTCAAAAGTAAAAAATATTGTACTTTTGTGCTTTCTTTTTTGAATATAAAACTATCAAACCAATATAACTTATTATTAGTATGAAGAAACATAATTTTAGTGCAGGTCCTTCTATTTTACCTCGTGAAGTAATCGAAAAAACAGCTCAGGCAGTGTTGGAAATTAATGGCTCAGGATTGTCATTACTGGAAATCAGTCACCGTTCCAAAGATTTTCAGGTGGTAATTGACGAAGCTGTTGCACTTTTTAAAGAATTATTGGATATTCCCGAAGGTTATTCTGTATTATTTCTTGGAAGTGGAGCCAGCATGCAGTTTTGCATGATTCCGTTTAATTTGCTTGAAAAGAAAGCAGCCTTTTTAAATACAGGCGTATGGGCAAATAAAGCAATGAAAGAAGCCAAAGGTTTTGGTGAAGTAATTGAAGTAGCCTCTTCAAAGGATGCCAACTATACGTTCGTTCCTAAAGATTATGTCATTCCTACCGATGCTGATTATTTCCACATTACTACCAACAATACGATTTACGGTACTGAAATACTAAAAGACCTTGATTCACCGGTTCCATTGATTGCCGATATGTCTTCGGATATATTCTCACGTCCGTTGGATGTTTCGAAATATGGTTTGATTTACGGAGGTGCACAAAAAAACCTGGCGCCTGCAGGATTAGCTTTTATCATTATCAAAGACGAATTATTAGGAAAAGTATCCCGCTATATCCCAAGTATGTTGAATTATAAAATTCATATTGCTGAAGGTTCTATGTTTAATACACCTCCTGTTTTGCCTATTTACAGTGCTATGGAAACATTGCGTTGGTTGAAAGCCAATGGCGGTTTGGTGGAAATGGAAAAGAAAAACATTGCCAAAGCTGAATTGCTTTACAATGCAATTGATAACAGCAAACTTTTCGTGGGTACAGCCGTAAAAGAAGACCGTTCACGTATGAACGTCTGTTTTGTAATGAAACCTGAATATAAAGAATTGGAAGCTGATTTCCAGAAGCTGGCTAACGAACGTGGCATGGTTGGAATCAAAGGACACCGTTCAGTAGGTGGTTTCCGTGCCTCTATTTATAATGCAATGCCTATTGAAAGTGTTCAGGCACTGATTGATTGCATGCAGGAATTCGAAAAACAACACTAAGGAAAAAGGTTGAAGAGTTTATAGAGTTTGAGGAGTTTGAAAAGTTACAATACCATCAAACCTCTCAAACCATTCAAACCATTCAAACCATTCAAACCATTCAAACCTATAAAATATGAAAGTACTTATTGCTACTGATAAACCGTTTGCTAAAATTGCTGTTGACGGAATTCGTCAGGAGATTGAAGCAGCAGGTTTTGAACTGTCATTACTTGAAAAATATACAGAAAAGCAACAATTGTTGGATGCTGTAGCGCATGTTGATGCCATTATCATTCGCAGCGACCTGATCGATGCTGAAGTATTGGCTGCCGCTAAGCAATTGAAAATAGTAGTTCGTGCCGGCGCCGGTTATGATAATGTCGATCTCGAAGCAGCTACTAAAGCCGGAGTCTGTGTGATGAATACACCCGGACAAAATTCAAATGCTGTTGCTGAACTGGTGTTTGGATTGCTGGTATATGCCGTACGTAATTTTTACAACGGGACTTCAGGAACTGAATTAATGGGTAAAAAACTGGGTATTCATGCCTATGGTAATGTTGGACGTAATGTAGCCCGTATTGCTAAAGGTTTCGGAATGAAAATTTATGCCTATGATGCATTCTGCCCTGATTCGGTTATGGAAAACGATGCAGTTATTCCGGTTAAATCTGCCGAAGAATTATATGCTGTCTGTGATATTGTGTCATTACATATTCCGGCAACTGCTGAAACAAAGAAATCAATTAATGCTGCTTTGCTTGGACGTTTGCCTAAAGGTGCTGTACTGATAAACACAGCCCGTAAAGAAGTGATAGACGAAGCTCAGATACTTGATTTTATGGTTTCACGACCTGATTTTAAATATGTAACTGATATTGTACCGGGAAATGATGCTGAAATGAAAGAAAAACTGGCCGGACGCTATTTTACCACACCTAAAAAAATGGGTGCACAAACTTCAGAAGCAAATATCAATGCCGGTTTAGCTGCTGCTAAACAAATTGTTGATTTTATTGCTAACGGAAACACTAAATTCAAAGTCAACTAATTCTTTTTATTAATTGATTTTATCAATAACATAAAGTCACCTCATGAACAACCGGTTCTTGAGGTGACTTATTTTTATTAGTACCTACTGGTTTTATTCCCCGATTTTATTTTATATTGTAATTTTTATATTCTTAATATTTCAATAAATAACATCCCATAAATAGCTATTATTCAATGCTATAAACCGTAAGTGGGTACGGTAATATCCTATATATTTTCGTAAATTGCACATTTTGCGTATCTTTGTGCTGAAAATTTGATTCTACCAGTTAAACATTTCTAATTCTGTTATGTTTCATTCAATAGATCTTTAACAAAAAAAATATGGGTAATAATTTATTAAAAGGAAAAAGGGGTATTGTTTTTGGTGCATTGAACGATATGTCCATTGCATGGAAAGTTGCAGAACGCGCTGTTGAAGAAGGTGCCATCATCACATTGTCGAATACGCCACTGGCAGTACGAATGGGTACAACCAATCAGCTTGCAGAAAAACTAAACGCTAAACTTATACCGGCTGATGCAACCAGTGTAGAAGATCTGGAGCAGGTTTTTGCACAATCCATGGAAGCATTGGGTGGAAAAATTGATTTTGTACTTCACTCCATCGGGATGTCACCAAATGTACGCAAAAAAAGGACGTATGATGATTTAGATTATGATATGTTGACTTCCACACTGGATATTTCAGCTATTTCATTTCACAAAATGCTTCAGGTAGCTAAAAAAATGAATGCCATTAATGATTATGGTTCAGTTGTTGCCCTCACGTATATGGCAGCTCAACGTACAGTATTTGGTTACAACGATATGGCCGATGCGAAATCGATGCTGGAATCTATTGCCCGTAGTTTTGGATATATTTACGGCCGCGAGCACAATGTACGTGTAAATACGATTTCTCAATCGCCTACCGTAACTACTGCAGGAAGTGGAGTAAAAGGTATGGAAGGACTGCTTGATTTCTCTGAACGCATGTCTCCACTGGGCAATGCTACGGCATTAGAATGTGCCGATTATTGTGTCGCTATGTTCAGCGATCTGACACGTAAGGTTACAATGCAAAACCTGTACCACGATGGTGGCTTCTCAAGCATGGCTATGAGCTATCGTGCCATGGAACAATACAACAAAAGTTTTGAGGATTTTAAAGATGAAAATGGGAAAATTATCTACGGATAACCTTTCTTAAATCATTAAAAAAACCGGATAGCAATATTGGATATTGTTTTCCGGTTTTTTTTATAATACCAAACGTTTTTTCAAAGGAATAAAGCAGTCATTTACACTTGTAATGAAGAGTGTATCATTATTTCGTGATCGGAATTTTGCTTATTTGTTTGATATTATTAATGTCTGAATAATCATACTGATACAATCCATCATTGGCAATCATCATTAAAATGTTGTTTTGCGGTATCACATCAAATCCATCCATTCCGGTATAGTGAGCCAGTCGGTTTGACATTAGCATTTGCGGATCACTCACATTGTATATCTTCAATCCATCATCGCATAAAAACAATCTGCCGTTATCAATTCCCAGTCCTTTTGGATTTGTCATGCTATAGGATACCAGTTGTTTCGGGTTTTTTATGTCGCTCACATCGACCACAAACAATTCATTGCTGCTTTGTCCGCACAGATTACCCGAATGGACTGTAACATACGCCATATCATTTTCCACCACCACGGGATCACAACCGTAAACATGAGTCAATGAAGATTGAAATACCGGTTTAACTGGATCTTTTACCGAATAAATCAACATGCCTGTTGGAGTTCCCATAAACATGTTTTCTTTGTAGCTGAATATCGTTTCGACATTTCTTCCAATATAAAAATCAGCACTTTCTTTTGCAGGAACTGTTCCGGTTAGATTAAATATATTCAGGTAATTGTTGATCACAGAATATAAATGATCGTTATAAATACTGAATCGTGACATGGAACCATTGACTCCGGTGCTGCTGCTTCCGTTACTTCCATTATTTAATGCTATACCACCATCGTACAGAACACCACCTCCGTATTTCCATCCACCGGTATAGTGTGAGACTTCTTCCGTCTTTTCTTTCAATACCCAACCGATGATTATTCCTTTGTTTGTAGCCGGATAAATCATTGTATAATCAATCCCGTACTGGTTTTGAGTCATGGGGACAGCTGTTGGAAATATCGAATCCAACCGTCCTTTTAACTCAGGAAGAGCCGGATTTGAAACATCAAACCATACCAGATCAATGTACGAATCGGCATAAAGCATTCCATTTCGAATGGCCAGATCGGCATTTCCCAACAATTCAATAAACCCTGTCTGTTGAGGATTTGCAGGATCTGTATTGTTGATAATATGAATCCCTTTTTCCGGTTCGGAAATGTACAGGTAATGATTATAAAAACACATTTTGCCAACGCTTGTGATTTTTTGTGGTACGCTGTTAACTTTCACGGAATTCCTAAAGGTTTCTGTTGCCATAAACACCGGTTCATTGATCTTATAAGTTACCATTTCGGTCACTTTGTTTTCACATCCTGTCAGTGCAAGCAGGCATAGATTTAATAATAACATCGCTTTTTTCATAGCTGTCGGTTTCTTTACGATTTAGTATTTCTCTACACTTCCCATTTTACCAATAAAAAGAATAATTCCCGTGCTCTTTTCACGAATAACGAATACGAATGGTTTATCTACTCTGAAAACCGGAATCTGAGGCATGGAGGTCGTTATAATTCCGATCGAAGTAACGGCGGCAGCCTCTGTCCCTTCTTCATCCACGGTGACATAAGTTTTATGGATTACTTCCGAGATTTGTAATGGTACTCCCGATATGTTCGAAAAGTCCGCAAAATCAGTGAAGGCAAGTTTCATCCCCATACTTTTAAGCATGTCATTTAGTTTGAATTTGTTCGTTACTTTGAATCTGGGGAGGTATACCATTACCTCACGTTGATTTAGCAGTTTTAACGTGTTAGTCCAAGTATCTGCTGTTAATGAATTTAAAACATCTGTTGTAGTTTTATTCTGCGCCGGTAAAATCACGGTCATACTGAATGCCTTGTTTCCATAAAGTATGTCCAGGTATTGGGCCGTTTCAGTCTCGGCATACTTAAAAGTGTCTTTCTGATACATCATGTTTACATCTACCTGACTGCCAGTTTCTGTGGTAAACTTAAGAACTGATGTGTTTTTCTTTTCGAACTGTTTACCCCATATTCCTTTGAAATAAACAGCATTCATCAGGTACATGACGGCATTCGAAGGGATTTTATCTACTATCGTCGGAATTAATGTGTTTGTTTTCTTAGAACACCAGTTGTTGATGGTGTCCAATGCCCATGCTTTAGTAAAATCAAGTTCTTTAATATAAGCATTGAAATAATCAGAATTTATTTTCTTAAAATCAGGCTTGACTTCAAATCCTGTTTTATACCACAATGAATTGGCAATGCTTAGTTGGGTGGTTGGATCAATGGCAGGTAGGGATGTCTGCATGATTTTGTAATAATCATTGATATCACTCACTGACATTCCACTCATTTTAAGTGCCGTTTCCATTTCGGTTTTTGTGGTGCCATTGGCTCCGTTCCATGCCATTCCGAGAGCAATGCTGACACTTAAAGGCGAGACAAAGACATTGGTTTCACCCGATAATGTAATTGTCTTTTTCAGTAAATCAAATGCAAATTCATTGTCCTGGTTGACACGCGTAATCATAGTTGAGCTTAATAAGATAGGTTTTGCATCAACCGGTGTTTGAATAACTGGATCACTCTTGCTGTTGCAACTTACAGTGATCAGTACAATTATCATTATTTTTAATATTCTTTTCATATCTGTAAATTTTAAATTGTATGAAAGTGATTTTTAGATGTTAAGTTTAAATAGATTTCATTTTCAATGCATTGATTCATTAAATCAATTTGTTTCCTTCTTTCCTGTTTCAATTCAATAAATTCCAATATCCGTTGTTCCTCACTTAAGTAGTTGGATTTTGCGAACATCTCTCTCATTATGATGGATTCGAACAACGTAATGTTGCATCATTTGCATTCGTTTTTATTTAAAATCTCTCTCAGTTTTATAATCTGATCGTGTATTGAAGCAGGCTCATGATGATATTCAAAAGTAACTTTGTGTTTATCTCCGTTAGGTAATATTATCTCAAGCCATTCTGCACCTCCATCAGCACAATCAGGACAGCCAATTGTTTCCGGTAGTTTGAAAAATGAAGTGGTATTGAAACTGCATATCGAATCTGAAGTCGTACTGCTAATTATCGCTTCTTTTGTCAATGTTTGCATCATAACGTCCCAGCTATAACATTTAAAAGTAGCAGCTTTTGATTTTATTGTAACTTCATGTTTACAATAACCAATACATTCTCCAAATGAAGTGCCATAGTTTAATTGTGTAATGTTTTTATAAATCACATCGTTAGAACATGCTGCCAGGGATGTCACTGTGATAAATATTGCAAGAATCTGTTGAATTAAAGTTCTCATGATCGTAATTATTTGAATTGTAATCTTACTCCTGCACTTAGTCCAATCACAACAGGATGTTCTGTCCGGGCACTTAATGGCTGATTGTTATCGAAATAATAAGAGATTTTCGGTTCAAAGAAGATACCTACATTTCGTTGTATTTTATAGGTCGTACCTATTGCACCGTTCACCGACCATTGAACTCCATTGATATCTGTAACGGCGGTAGTGGTAATTGTTTGGCTGGTACTGTATTGGTTTTGAACATAAATTGACTTTATCCCCTTTTCAATCATTCCACCGGCCGACATGTAAATTTCCCATTTTGGTTGATTCCAGATTTGTACAATCAGATTCACCGGAACGCCTATATAATGGAGATGCAATCTGGCATCATTCCGTTGCACACCTGTGTTCTCAAATGTTGTTAATAAATAGGTATATACCAATCCGCTTTCAAGTCCAACTTTATTATTCAGAACCTTACGGATTACCAGCCCAAAAGAGAGTGGGGGAGTATAGGTAATGTTCTGAAAATTATTCGGAGTCATGATACTTGTGTAATTTGTGCTCGCAGAAACAATGTTTTTATCACCAAGTAACGCACCATATTTCCCATTGCCGGATGGTACACTTCCATTTGACCCAAGTGAGGCTGCAAGCAACCAACTGCCCTTATGTTTTGTGGAGGTTAAAACTTCATTACCGGCTCTTTCGATCAGACTGTTTGGAATGTTACGTGTGGTTTTAGTAACAGAATCGGTTTTCTCTGTAGTTTTCAGGGCAAGAGCATCTTCCTCTGTTTTACGGCTGTTTTCAATATTATTTTCAATTGTTTTACTCCTTTCAATTGAATCATGAATGGTTAGCTGAGTCGGAAGATCATGTAACGCTGTTGTTGAATTAGTTGGATTTGAAGATTGTGTTTTAAGTCGAATAGGAATTATTGCTTTTTTTATTGGTTGGGTTTTACTGTGAAGTTGTAATTTTGCAACCTGTTTTAATTGAATTTGTTCATGCCGGGAAGTTGTATTTGTTGACATTGAAATTGGTTCCTTTGATTCTGAAAGAGGACGAAGAGTAAAGATCAATGCTATTACAGCTACCGCTGCCCCTCCCGATATCCACCACCATAAAGGCAGTATCCTTCTTTTACCGGATGTAAGGCGTGCTTTTATTTCAGTCCAAATGGAGGCCTCGACAGGCAAGTGGTGATTCTCCAGTTTCTGACGGATCATCTCACTAAAAGCATCAGGTTCGTTTTTATTTATATTGTTTTGCATTTTCGTGTCCGATTAGTAATTGTACGTTTTTTTGAAGGATGTTTCGGGCACGCATATATTGTGACCTGGAGGTGCTTTCACTGATACCAATCATTTCCGCTATTTCGGAATGCGAATACCCTTCAATGGCATATAGATTAAAGATGGTACGATAACCATTCGGAAGTTTTGAGATACAATCCATTAAATCATCTGCTGATATTTTATCCAGCACAGTTTCCTTTTCATCTACAATGGTATTGTAGTACTCTTCAATGCTTGCACTTTGTCTTAATGCATCATTTTGCCTTAGATATTCAAGTGCCGTGGTAACAAATATGCGTCTTATCCAGCCGGCAAAAGATCCTTCTCCTGAATAAGTATTGATTTTTGTATAAATTTTTATAAACCCATCCTGAAGGATATCACGGGCTGTTTCCCGATCTGGAACATATCGTACACAGACACTTAACATCACAGACGCATATTGCTCAAATAGTTTCTTTTGAGCCCGGGGTTTCCCTTCTTTGCATCCGGCTATTAATTGTTCTTCGTCAGATATTCCCTTCTTCAATGCCATACTTTATACATAAGATGATAAAATGAACAGAAACGTTGCGTTGAATAATAAAAATAAGAATAATTATTGTAAAAATACAACAATTATTCAGGGTGGTGAAGTGTTTGAATAAAATGTATTTTTAATCCCCGGGATGTCTTTAATCCGGGCATAAAAAAACTCCCGTTTTATTTCTAAAACGGGAGTTGCTAATCTGTAATTTACTTTACTATTTTAACCACTTATCCAGCCATGAAAAGAATGTACGCTGCCAGAGTATTCCATTCTGAGGTTGTAATACCCAATGGTTTTCATCCGGGAAAATCAACATTTCAGCCGGTACACCGCGCAGTTTTGCTGCATTGAATGCAGCCATGCCTTGTGATGCCAGAATCCGGTAGTCTTTTTCACCATGAATAACGAGAATGGGGGTGTCCCATTTGTCAACAAACAAATGAGGTGAATTAGCATACGACCGTTGTGCAATGGCATTGTTTTTATCCCAGTAAGCGCCACCTAAATCCCAGTTTACAAACCACATTTCTTCGGTTTCAAGGTATTGCTGTGGCAGATTGAACATGCCATCGTGTGCGATAAATGCCTTGAAGCGTTTTTCGTGATGTCCTGCCAGCCAATAGACAGAATATCCGCCGTAACTAGCCCCAACGCATCCGAGTTTATCTTTATTTACAAAGGGTTCTTTTGCCAATGCATCAATTGCTGAAAAGTAATCTTTCATGTTTTGGCCTCCGTAATCACCACTGATTTGTTTCAGCCATTCCATCCCGAAGCCGGGTAACCCACGTCGGTTGGGTGCTACAATGATATATCCGTTTGCAGCCATCATTTGAAAATTCCATCGATACGACCAAAACTGGCTGACCGGCGATTGTGGACCTCCTTCACAGTACAGCAATGTCGGGTATTTTTTATTCTTGTCAAAATGTGGTGGATAGATTACCCAGGTTTGCATTTGTTTGTTGTCGGTAGTGGTGATCCACCTTTCTTCAACTTTTCCCATTTCAAGTTTGGCAAGTATCTCCTTGTTTTCAAAGGAAAGTTCGGTCTCCTTACCTGTTGCCGGATCAATGGAATAAATTTCGTCCGGTTTGCTCATGGAATGTTTCACTCCAATCAGTTTTTGTTTTGACAAAGCGACATAAGTATAATCCTGAATACCTTTGGTGATTTGAGTGAATTTATTAACAGCTATGTCCGCACGATACAGTTGTGTTAATCCATGCCAGCAACTTACCAGATAAATGGATTTACTATCAGCCGACCAGGTCAACCCGTTCGAATTTTGATCGAAGTTTACCGATACATCTTTTTTTATCCCTGTTTCAAGGTTTAGTACAAATAACCTGCTTTTATCCGATTCGTATCCATCATGTTCCATACTTTCCCATGCCAGCCATTTGCCATCGGGCGAGAATACAGGATTCTGGTCGTAACCCATCATTCCTGATGTCTTGTTCTCTGTTTTTTTACTTTCTAAATTATAAAAATAAATATCCGAATTTGTAGATAGTGCATATTCTTTACCCGTTTTTTTACGGCAGGTATAAGCAATGGTTTTACCATCAGGACTCCAGGCAAGCTGTTCAATTCCGCCAAAAGGTTTCATTGGACTTTCAAAAGGTTCGCCTTTCAAAATGTCAGTCTCGGTTTCAATTTTATTGTCTTTAAAATCTGCAATAAATGGATGAGGGATAGTTTGAACCCATTCATCCCAGTGTTTATACATGAGGTCGGTTACAATCACGCCACTTGCTTTCGGAAGGTCGGGATATTTATCCACCGTGCGTTCTCCGTATTTCACATCGGCAACAAACAACAGTTTTGCTTCATTGGGCGAAAAGGAGAAATCATTGATGCCTTCTTTCCTGTCGGTGATTTGTTTGCGATCGGATCCATCAGCTTTCATTATCCAAAGCTGCATTGTCCCCGTCTCGGAGGATAAAAATGCAATGTGCTCACCATCTTTCATCCATTTGGCAGCTGCTTCGCGCGTTGCTGTATTTGTAATTTGCTTTTTTTCTGATCCATCGTTGTTCATAACGAAGATTTCAGAATTTCCTTTGTTTTCAGAAACACTGTAATAGGAAACACTATACAATACTTTCGTGCCATCCGGTGAAACCTGAGTTCCGGCAATTCGTCCAAAAGCCCATAATACTTCGGGTGTCATTATCCCGTTTTCAATTTTGGGTTGCTGTTTCCCGATTATCGTCGTTTCAACTTTTGAACTACACGATGCAGCTACTACAGCTATCGTCATAATACTTGTCTTTAGAATGGTTTTCATTTTTATAAAAAGAAGTTTTGAAGTTACGAAGGGTAATTTTTTATAAGTACAAAGCTTAATCATGAGGTGATAATTCTTCATTCGGACTGCAAATGTAATGTTTTTTTGGATCATTATTCAATTTTAAAGATGAGGTTCATTTTTTTTTAATGATTATCCGCAATAGCTCCTAAACCATAAATCAAATAATTTTGTTATTTTATTTATGGTCACAGGATTTATTTTGAAGAATTGCGGATCATTAAATTTCTATTTATATTTGTATTCTGAATATATATGTACACAGAATGGTTTTGATACGGTTTTAGATTGTTTTTGGATCCGAGGCTATTCTGATATATCAGTCACTTAACATCCATTTATTAGTCCTATATATGCCATATATCTATAAAGATATATGGCATATATTTTGGAAATAAATGAAAGAAGTATCGATATCAAAACCAATTGAAAAGTAATCCAAAACCAATAGAAGGATAATAGCAAAATGAGATTTAAGCAATTTTCTTTCAAATTAGAATCTAAAAATAATAGAAGTATGAATGTGTTAATATAGAATTTTGTTCCGAGAATTAGTTTTTTGATTATCCGCAAACAATTCAAATCCTTCAAAAGACACATTTCGTTATTTTCGTAAATTATGTCTGTACAATTTGTTTTTATATCATTATATCGATTCTACAATCCTTGTATGACTTTCCAATTTAAATTAGCTAAAATATTAGAGTAACTTTCCCGGGAATAAAAATATTAATTAAGATGGTTTTGCAGTTGTAACCTTCATGCTTTCTGAAACAAAAAACAGGGTTGAAAAACTGATTAGTATATTTTACGGATAATTTTTTTTTATCATATATAAAATTGGAATGAAAACGGTTGAGAAGTTACATAATTGATTGTTATTCTACTTTGGTCATATTAGATAAAAAAAACGATCTGTTTTTTTACTTTTAATTTTTTTAAATTTATATAAATTCGAAACAAAACAGCAAATTAATTTGTTTTAGATTTGTTCAAAAATAAAAACATTAGTTCACAAGCTGATTAAACCTTTATTTTATTGCTGGCATTAACAGATAATTATGTTACTTTTAAATAAAAACAGTCCATTTAATGGGGCTTTGATGATTAAATTATCCAAATTGATATGAAAACGATTAATTTTAACATGAAAAATTTCACAACAAATTATATTTTTGTTAAACAGATCGTGTTAAATATCATTAAACATGCAATTAACATTTATTTTTGATGTAAATTTGTACTGTTATGAAGCGAACTACTATTTGGATACTAATGATTTTTATGGTTTTGACTTTTGTAGGGCTCATTGTCATACAGGCAAGATATGTAAGAGTGAATGCAGAAATGATTGAAAATCAATTCAACGATAATGTGCAAAGAAGCCTTTATCAGACAGTTAGTTTAGTTGAAGAAAATGAAGCATTAGAATATCTTGGTCAAACACTCGAAGGAGTTGATTATTCAGGAAATAAAAATAAACTTTTGAGTATGGATGCTCAAAATTTAAAATTGAAGAATAATATTGACAGTATGGCTGAAAATCTTAAATTAACACCTGATCAACTAAACCGACCGGGAATAAGATTATCAACGCGTCATGGAAAAGCGACTATTGAAGAAACGTCAAGATATTTACAAGATAAGTTTAAACAGAATTTTTCACGTTCAAAAACAATACTGGATCAGGCTGTATTCAGATGGATGAAGGAAATTGACGAAAAGGATATCAGCGAACGTGTTAATTTTGAAGAGCTAAATGGGATATTGGAAAAAGTGTTTACAAACAATGGAGTAAAATTACCTTTTTTCTATTCTATCGTTGACAAACAAGGTAAAATTATTTATAAATGTCATAAGGATATACCGGAGAATATATCAAATACTCAAAACAATAATTATACTCAACGGCTATTTCCTTTAGAAGAATCGAATAAAACAGCATATTTGCAGGTGATTTTTCCGACAAAGCAAAATTACATTTTAAATTCAATGAATTTGTTGTTGCCTTCAATTGCGCTTGTAACACTTATTTTATCCATATTTATCGTTGCTATTATTATCATTTTCAGACAAAAGCAATTGAACAATATGAAAAATGATTTTGTTAATAATATGACTCATGAATTAAAAACTCCGATATCAACTATTTCATTGGCTTCTCAAATGTTACAGGACCCTGGTGTGGGTAAAACCCCTGAAACGCTTAAGCATATATCAAATGTAATTAAAGATGAAACAAAACGGTTGAGCCTTCAGGTGGAAAAAGTGTTGCAAATGGCAATTTTTGAGAAAGATAAATCGATCCTAAAATTAAACGAAATTAGTATTAACTCGCTTATTAAGGATATTATAAGCAATTTTTCTCTCAAAGTAACGAGTAAGGGAGGTAAAATCACTTCCAATCTCAGAGCAACGAATGATATGGCATTAATTGATGAAGTGCATTTTACGAATGTCATATTTAATTTAATGGACAATGCACTTAAATATTCTGATAAATCATTGTTGTTGACAATTGAAACCTGGAATGAGAAAGAAAACTTATTCATTAGTATCGAAGACAACGGCATAGGAATAAGTAAAGATGACCTGAAGCGTATTTTTGAAAAGTTCTATCGCGTATCTACCGGTAACCTGCACAATGTAAAAGGTTTTGGTTTAGGTTTAGCTTACGTGAAAAAGATTGTTTCAGAACACAAGGGATCCATTAAAGTGGAAAGCGAAATAAATATCGGAACTAAATTCACTATTACAATACCAACATTAAAAAATTACGAATTATGACTGACGAAAAAGTAAAAATCTTATTATGCGAAGATGACGAAAATCTTGGCATGCTTCTTAGAGAGTATTTGCAGACTAAAGGGTATGATGCAGACTTGCAACCCGACGGCGAAGCTGGTTACAAAGCATTTTCACGTAATAAATATGACTTATGTGTATTTGACGTAATGATGCCTAAAAAAGATGGTTTTGCATTGGCAGCTGACGTACGCGCTATGAATTCTGAAGTGCCTATTATATTCCTGACTGCAAAATCTATGAAAGAAGATATTTTGCAGGGTTTCAAATTGGGTGCAGATGACTATTTGTCAAAACCATTCAGCATGGAAGAATTGTTGTATCGTATTGAATCTATTTTACGCCGCGTAAAAGGCAAACGTGCAAAAGACGTTGTTACTTATACAATTGGTGCATTTACTTTTGATGCTCAAAAACAAATGCTTACTTTTGAAGGCGAAGCAAAAAAACTTACTACCAAAGAATCTGAACTGCTGAACTTATTAGCAGCAAATGCTAACAATATTCTGGAACGTAACTTTGCATTAAAAACCATTTGGGTTGATGATAACTATTTCAATGCCCGTAGCATGGATGTCTATATCACCAAATTGCGTAAATTGCTAAAAGATGATCAAAACGTAGCTATTATCAATATCCACGGTAAAGGTTATAAATTGATTACTCCTCAGGTAAAAGAAGATTAATCTTATATGACTATATATAAAAAAAACCGCTCGAAAGAGCGGTTTTTTTTATTCATACTGGTGTATTTATTGAAGAACTATTGACAAAATCTCCGAAGGTTGATCAACAATGTATTTTGGCGAGAAAGCTTGTAGTTCGGTAAGGGGTCGAAATCCCCAGGTAACTCCCACCGCATCAATCCCACTGTTATGTGCTGTCTGCATATCAACCCCGGAATCGCCAACATAGAGTACCTCCTGCTCTTCTACATTTGCAATATCCAGTATATCCCTGACAATAGTTGGGTCGGGTTTTGCCGGAATATTCTCCCGCTGTCCAAATACTGCAACAAAATGAATATCGGAAAAGAAAAGCTTAATTAGTTTTTCAGTTCCTTTTTGATATTTGTTGGAAGCAACAGCCAGTTTTATGCCTGCTGATTGTAATTGTTGTAATAAGTTGACCATCCCCGGATAGGGGATCGTCAGGTCGGCATTATGCGTCCCGTAATATTCCAGAAAGTGTTGACGTACCCGTAAAATGTTATCCTGATTCTTTTCTTCTTCCGGTAATGCCCGTTCAAAGAGTTTGTTGATTCCGTTTCCTACAAAAAATTTATAAGCACCGGTATCATGGGTAGGGAATCCGCATTGACTGAGTGCGTAATTCGTACTTGCTGCCAGATCGGCAACTGTATCAAGTAAAGTTCCATCGAGGTCGAATATGAGAAGGGATTTCATTGGCAAGTTTAATATCATTAGGAAGCAATTAGATCATATCAAAAATGATTAATTAAAGATATTGAATTATATATTAAGTAAGGATGAGAAAAGTTGAATTTGAAAATTATCTTATCGCATTCAAAGCCGGTTTTGTTTCTAATCTGTCTCTTTATTATTAGCAACAATTATTTTAATCAGTCAAAACAAGGTTTATTTAAAAATCAGATTTCCTTTCAACGTATACTATTGTATGTTTGTATTGCTGTCTTTTTCGAGATGAAGGTAAACTATTAAAATCTTTTCTCAAATTCATCCTGAGTAAATACAGTCATAATCTTTTTTCCATCGGGTGTGAAATTATGATTTGCACATGCAAAAAGCCGGTCGATTAGATCGGACATTTCTTCATTCGTCAATCGCTGTCCGGCTTTCAGAGAAGAAGACTCTGCTAAAGAGAGAGAAATGGACTCATGAAGCCCTGCAGTCAGGTCAGATGCGGTTGTTTTGGCTTTATCGAGTATGTCCAGTAACAAATCAATGACACTTGTAGTCCCCAGGATAGAAGAAACCCCTTTTACACTAAATGAGTAGTTTTCAAGAGGCTCAAATTCAAAACCTACCTGTTGCAGATCAGGCATTATTTGTTCGAAGAACAGTGCTTCCTCAGCATTTAATTCCAACACTTCAGGAAATAGTACCTGTTGAGATATTCCACGCGAATTTTCCATCTGACTAAAGAATAAATCGAACAAAATACGCGTATGGGCACGATGTTGGTCAATCATCAATAAACCTGATTTTATCCCGGTGAAAATATATTTGTTTTTGTACTGAAAGTTTCCTGACCTGGACTCAACAGTATCCATTTCTTGCTGTTGTCCTGAAGGTAAAACTGTTGTTTTGACAGTCGGATCATAGTTAGGTTTCCAGGTTGGTGAAGATTCTATGGTAGAATTTTCCTTTTTCTCGAAATCCCCATAGAGGTCTTCCCAGTCAAGTACGGGGCGCTTGTAGCTTGTAGAGCCAAATGGATTATAATTGGGGTTGAAGTTCGTCTGTGGCGGCCGTACGTTCTCCGGCGATATCCCTGCAGGCATGTCAACTGATCCTTCCTGATCAAAATCGATAGAAGGTACTACATTGAATTTACCTAAGGCTTCTTTAACTGCAGCCGAAAGTATTGACCAAATTGCCTGTTCGTTTTCGAACTTGATTTCAGTCTTTGTTGGATGAATATTGATGTCAATGGTTTGCGGATCAACTTCAAGATAAATAAAATAATTCGGACTTTCCGAAGCTTGAATCATTTGGTTGTAAGCCAGTAAAACCGCCTTGTGAAAGTAGGGGTGACGCATGAACCTGCCATTGACAAAAAAATACTGGCTTCCTGATTTTTGTGCAAATTCGGGTTTTCCTACGTATCCCTTTATACCGACCAGGTTGGTTGTGGTTTCAATGGTCAGCAGTTGTTGCTGCCATCTCTTTTTTGAATTTTTTCCGAAGATATTCTCAATCCGTATTTTATTGTTCGATTCTGGCAGTTGAAATATCTCCTCATCGCCATCGAACAGAGAAAAAGCGACACTCGAATTGACCAGTGCAATCCGATAAAACTCTGTAAAAATATGACTTTTCTCCACATTGTCACTTTTCAGAAAGCGACGTCGTGCAGGGACATTAAAGAACAGATTTTTCACCTGAAAAGAAGTCCCCAAATCACATTGAACACTTTCCTGTTTGAACACCCGGGTACCGGCTATTTCAACCAACACGCCTAATTCATCTTCCGTACGGCGGGTTCTTAATTCGACCTGGGCAACTGCAGCAATTGAGGCAAGAGCCTCGCCACGAAACCCCATTGTCCGTAAGGAAAACAGATCATCAGCACTTTTAATTTTCGAGGTGGCATGACGTTCAAATGCCATTCGAGCATCTGTTTCACTCATACCTTTCCCGTTATCAACAACTTGAATCAAGGTTCTACCTGCATCTTTTATTACAATCTGAATAAAAGTTGCTCCGGCATCAATTGCATTTTCAACCAGTTCTTTTAACACCGATGCAGGACGTTGAATCACTTCACCGGCTGCTATCTGATTGGCAACCGAATCTGTTAATAGATGTATAATATCGCTCATGAAGAATTACCAAAGATGAATTGTCAATGGATTGGTATAAAGTGTATATTTATTTTTTGAGATAAAAGTGTAACAGATAATATTAAACGAAATATTATCTGTTACACTTATTTATTGTCTTATTTCTTATTTGTTAGTTAACTGTATTTTCCATCAAATTTTACATTGATATCATTAACATACTGACGGATACGTTGTTCATTTTCACGTTTGCAAATGAGTAATACATTATCTGATTCGGCTACTATATATCCTTTTAAATCCTGAATAACAGCCAGTTTGTCAGAAGGAAGAACAATAATATTTTCTTCACTCTCATAAAATGCGGTTTTACATTTCAATGCAACGTTTTCATGTTCATCTTTTGGAGACATTTCGTACAATGATCCCCAGGTTCCCAGATCGGTCCACCCAAAGTCAGAACATAAAACATAAACATCCGAGGCTTTTTCCATTATTCCGTAATCGATGGAAATGTTAGGGCAGGAGGGATACATTTGATCGATAAATTCCTGTTCTTTGGTTGTATTGAAGAATTCCTTTCCAGCTTTGAACTTGGTAGATACTTCCGGCAATAATTCATCGAAGGCTTTATCAATGGTTTGAAGATTCCAAAGGAATATACCTGAATTCCAGAAGAACTCGCCGGTTTCGAAAAAGACCTGAGCCAGTTCATGATTTGGTTTTTCAGTAAAAGTTTTCACTCTTCGAAGATTGGTTTCTCCTTCATCAATCTGGATATAGCCGTAACCGGTTTCAGGGCGGCTTGGTTTAATTCCAAGTGTCAACAGGCAATCATTCTTTTCAACAAAATCAAGTCCTATTTTTAAAGTATCAAGAAAATCGTTTTCTTTCAGGATTAAGTGATCCGAAGGGGCAACGATTATATTGGCTTTATCCGTCATAGATTTAATTCGATTCACTGCATAGGCAATGCAAGGTGCAGTATTTCGTCTGTTCGGTTCAAGTAAGATCTGATCGGGTTTAATTTCCGGTAACTGTTCCAGAATTAAATCTTTATAAATTACATTTGAAACAATTAGAATATTCTCAGCAGGTACTACGTGCCGTATTCGATCGTAAGTGAGTTGTAAAAGTGTACGCCCTGTTCCAAAAAAATCCAGAAATTGCTTTGGCCGATCGTTTCTACTGAATGGCCAAAAGCGGCTACCAACGCCACCTGCCATAATAATGCAATAATTATGTTTCATTGTTATTAATGGTTTGAGTTTAAAATCCGGTTCAATTTAAAAAACGTACTAAGATACTGCCTTTTTTTGAGTGAACCAAAACTTAACGATACAAAAACGAGGTTGTCTCCGAAAAGAAACAACCTCGTTGAGAATATTTGAAATTGCAAAACAGATTATTTATTCTTCCGATTCACGATCTTCCATATCCAGCACATTTTTGCGTGCATCGACTTTTTTGTCGTACTCATCACGTGAGTATACCACAATTTTATCGAAATCACGCTGTCCTGTACCGGCAGGAATTAAATGACCGCAAATTACGTTTTCTTTCAGACCTTCCAGTTTATCTACTTTTCCGTTGATAGCAGCGTCGTTCAACACTTTCGTTGTTTCCTGGAAAGAAGCAGCCGACATAAAGCTATTTGTTTGAAGAGCAGCACGGGTAATTCCCTGTAAAATCTGATTAGAAGTAGCAGCTATAGCATCGCGTGTTTCCACCAGACGCATGTCCCGACGTTTAAGCATACTGTTTTCATCACGTAGTTTACGTGGAGTTATAATTTGTCCCGGTTTTAATGTAACAGAATCACCGGCTTCAAGGATAACTTTTTTACCCCAGATACGATCG
>Ga0302271_10001664_pt1 | contig 21113 bp, 12 predicted proteins | sample III_Bog_N1_1_FD_198767 | JGI IMG/M metagenome (GOLD analysis project Ga0302271, IMG submission 198767) | Peat permafrost microbial communities from Stordalen Mire near Abisko, Sweden - III_Bog_N1_1 | ecosystem: Environmental > Terrestrial > Soil > Wetlands > Peat | place: Sweden: Abisko... | reverse complement strand
CTCATTTGCTATTTGGTTATTATAAAGATATATTTTATTTAGGAGTGTGATTACGAGTTGTCTAGGCCTCTTTTTACTTGTTAAATGGTTGATGAACTGCCTACAATCTTAGAGAAATCCAGCAAGGAGCTTTTAGTTGGTTAAATGCCTTCATCATAAGTTTTCTTTTTGATTTTTTCGTATGTGTTCAAGCCATTTACAGTATCTTTTCAGACTTCACTTAGATGGGTCTTTTCCTGCTAAAGAAGAGAGGTCATTTTCTCTTTATTCTCTGCGCAATCTCTAAAGAAATATTTCAAAAAATTAAGCATTATCAGCAGTAGTAGCAGCAGTATGATCCATTTTTGATAATTTTTGCAATTTTAGGCTGGGGTTTTTACTTTTTCTCCCTCTGAATCAATGCTAAAATCAGAGTTGTTATTGAATTCTAGAATGGAATATTTTCTTATAGAGCTTGCGAAGCTGCAATTGCAATATTTTAAAACTTCTTTGGCTTTCTAGTTTCCTCTTTTTTACTGCCTGCCAATCCGAAACGAAAAATTAAAATACTGTAATGTGATTGCTTCTGATTGCTATTAATTAATATTTTTGCTCATCATTAATTTAGAGTATTTCTCGGTAATCTATGAAGCAAAAAGACAATTTCAAGATAGATAATTAAAAACTTAATTAATAATGAATATCTTTTTGGTAAAACAATGAATCCCTCAACCGCCCGCCCCCCCCCCCCCCCCCCCACAAAAAAAAAAAAAAAAAAAAAAAAATATAAATATAAGTTATAATTTAATTAATAAAAATAAAATATATAATAATAATTAAAAAAATAATTATTTTTTAATATTTTTTTGTTAAAAAATTTAATCCCAAAACCCCCCCCCCCCCCCCCCATTCACCTTAATTATTAAAAAATGTTCATTTTACTTTATTTTTATGTAATTAATTATTTTTAAACAAAGGTATCTTTTTGAATAAACTCTAAATACTCCATGAAATTTTCATCAAAATCGAAGGAAGCTTTACAGTAAAAATTCAAAATCTCCTTTGAATTCTAACAAATTAAAGGAGATCGTTATTTCTATTAATTTCTTATTTCTGCATATCTTTTTAAAACTGTCTTGTTTTCTACATATTCTCTCTTATTCTTTCAATGTATTTTTACAAGAATTATTTAAATTTTTCCTTATTATGTTAGCAGTATTCTTTTATCTTTTTGTCTAAATACATAACCTTTTCGACAGCTTTTCTGTCTCAGATTTTTTTTAATTTTCGAATTGTTGATTCAACAACTGCCAATCAAATCTGATCTATTTTAATACAAATAAAACCAAGTTCGCGCTTTTCCCAGTGGCATTAAAAGGTTTCTTAATATTTCCTATTTGCTTTAAGGTGATGCTTCAAGCTCTTTCTTCCTTCATTAACTCTGAAAGGGCAGTATGCGCTTTATGATCCCGAAATTCAACAAATCTTGTTGCTTTTGAGAGATGTAAGATGTGAGATAGAGATACCTTTTATTATTGCCACTATTGTCGTTACATACCATTTCCTCTCACTTTCTCCTCCTCCTCCTCCTCCTCTCTGTCCTTCCTATTACCTACACTGATTAACACTATAAAACCCTATTACTTCCTTGCTCAAATTTCCATTTCCTGATTCTAAAAGTATTCATCCCCCCTAATAATTTTCGTTCTTACCCTCTCTCTTTTATCAATGGAAAATATTCCATTAAGCGGGAAATCTCCTATAATTTGAAACCCTCCACACATGGTGTTGCTCTAATATTAAATACTACGGACTGCATCCATTCCCAAGAAACTAATAAATAACAAAAAAATACTTTACAAAACTACTCAAAATAGAAAACTACTACCATCATGACCACAACAATAAAGCAAGAAATCTCTCTGGATCTCTAGTTTTCTGATCTCAAAGGAAATAATGACACCCTCTATTATGCTTATGAACAACTCGCTGACAGGTACATTCGCCACCGCAATTGGACAGACAAAATCGTTTCCTTGAAGGAAATCTACCCATACGCCAAATACAAGCTGTATTTCTTACTCCTCCATTTCAACGGTGATTTTCAGCTCGCACAGAACTTCCTGCTTCGAAAGCAATAGCACATCACCAACATCCAACTGCTAGTAAAATCTGTTTGTTCAATCTCTAAGTTTTCCCCGAAAGAAGTCAGATAATTCATCAAAGAATACCACATTTTCTCCAAATTCTATTATGATTATCGTTGTATCGCCAAATCTTATCTGATTAATGACTCTTTAAGTTAACACGATACTTCTCTGTTCAAGGAATTCACTGAACCTCTTTTAGATTACGACGAATTTTTCACAACTCATTATGAATGGGATATCGACACACACTCCCTGATTAGCGAGATAATCAAAATTATGAACGAGCTGCCTTCCAAAAACGAGAATTCCCTGAGTATTATATCTATTGGTCGACCTCCTGAGTAGCAGTAAAAGTATCTTGATGTTGTGAATACAATATTCAGCAAACAGTTGTTGATTAAGCCATCTGTTTTGCACACTCAACTTGCTATTATGCAATAACACTAAGAATCCTGGTATCATTGGTTTTTTGTGATTTAGCAGAACATCGAGAGATTCCAAATTGTCTTTGAAGATGAGAATATCTTGAATCTAAAGAGACAATACCATGAAGACCTTCAAAAAGGAAAAAAACAGCTCAGAGTGGCTAAGAGGCAACAAGAAAAGGCTAAAGCTAGAGTTGAGAAATAGGAAAAAGCAAATAGAAAGAATAAGGAAGTTGCCGAATAGTAACGCAAGATAAAATAAAACTCTGTTAACTTGCTTGAAGGGAGATAGAAGGCTGTTTAGGAATAAAACAATACTAACATGTTTAGTTAAGCAATGCCAGTGAGTTAGAATGCTCTTATTAACAACTCTTTTAAGGTTAATAGCAACAATCAACATCCCAATAATGTCTCTTTTCTGACTTAAACTACAACTAATCCAAGTTCCATATTTCCCATCTCAGGTGCCAGCAACATCAGCCAATAAAATTATATTCCCTTAGGTTACCCACCAAGCCAGAATATCTTCAGTAACAACAACATCACTCAAACCGATCCCTATATTCACCTGAGTTCACCTGCTAATCCTAATCAGACAAGAACTATTTTCACATAAGTCCCATATCATTATGGTATTAGCAATCCATTCTAGTAGGGTAGTTTATTCGGATAGTCTCCGGTGCCAATTGATACCAGGAGTAGCTTATTCGGAAATCTATCACCCGCCCCAGTATAATTCAGAAATCCCTATTCACATGAAATGATGAACTAACCAATTCCTAACATATTTGGCTGTCCTCTTCCAATTCCAAATCAATTTTAGTCATATCCCGGTAAAGATCCATCTTAATAATAATAATAATAATAATAATAATAATAATAATAATAATAATAATAATAATAATAATAATAATAATAATAATAATAATAATAATAATAATAATAACAACAACAACACAACTAGAGCTCCTAAGAGGAAGTGCCTAAGAAACAGCCTCTTTAAATCTAATAGCCGACTTATTATGAAGAGTAATAGTAAGTATAACAAAGAAAAATTGCCAAGACAGTTAAGAAAAACACAGTTAGCAATGCTGCTGATAAAAAGCATCTAATGGGGTTACTGAATAAAAGCAATATGCTTGAAAGGCTAGAGAAGAGAAATCATGTTAACTAGCATGAACATACTGCTGATGTTGCTAAAGAATTGCATTAAAAGAAAAAATCCTTAAGAAAATCTGAGAAACTCGAAAACAAAGGCTAGATAGAAACACAGCAACAATAAGAAATAGTTTAGGAACCTGCTAGAATGAAATCGGATTCAGACAGCATATTTGCTGATATATCGCCATTCACGGAAAATTAGCAAGGACAATAGACTCCTCAACATCCCCATTGTTGTTGTGAGGATAATGAAATTTAGGATAATTCTCCTTTCTAGAAAACACCTAAGGAATTGGAGTTCTACAAAGGACATTCATCAAGAGATCTTGATGTTGATGATAGACTCAATATTAATCAGGAACTCGAAAAGGAAGCTGAAAATTAGTAGATTACTAACTCGGACATGCAAATTCGTTTTGCTATGCCAGTGAGATCAAATACAGATAAGAATGCAGAAGGTTCTATCACTGAAAATGGGCGATATCTATTAGCCGATAATGCATTAATCCAAATATTGAAACGATATTCAGAACTATCAGAAGTATCAGGACTATCAGAAGTATCAGGACTATCGGAAAAATCAGAATCTTCAACCGAAAGTGAACTAGAAGTAGAAAAAGTACCATAGACAACAGAAGAATTGCCATCTTAGATTTAGTCACAATCATTACCTGAAAAGCAGAATAATTTACAACCAACTCCTAAGATAACATCCTTCCAGCAGCAATAGCAAGCTGCTTCTCTCATTGCAAAACTTAACAACATCAACGAAGATTCACAATCATCTAATACTAATCTTCCTCCCTCTACTTAGCTTGATTCGACACATATCAATAATATTTTCTCGAACTTGGCATAGCTCGTCTCAGAAATATCCATTAACGAAGCGAATCCTGCTAATTTAAACACCGCCAATCTTCCCAGGAAAGATGATACTAAAACTAAAGATCTAATGAATGGTATCAATGTCAGGGCTAGCAACAAAGAAGATCTTGAAAGCTATTAGAAAAGAAAAGAATATTATTAGAATGCAATAGTATATTCATCATCATCGTCATCGTCGTCATCCTTATCATCATCATCAGCTTCTTCCTCAAGCGAAGTAGAGACTGACAAAGAATCTAAGTAGCCTTAATAGCCATTCTCAGCGATAAATCCAACTGAGAAATCACAACGTAAAGACACTAATTCTAGCTCTTGGAGTGAACTAGATATCCAATAAGAACACTAAGCTTTAGATACTAATACAACCAGTTAACCAACATAACAAAAGAAGACAAAAGATACAACTAAGTAACAGAAGTATTCCGATGCGATTCTTGACAAGGATCAAGAAGGTGATAATGAAGACAATCAAGATGACCCTGAAGAGAATAGCACTTCATCGCAAGAAGGTGTTGATTTTATCATTACTGATAACGAATAAGACAATGATAAATGAAAAGGCAAAAATATCATATTTTGCATGCAATAGCATTAATAGATTTACATAGAAAAGACTCATAATCAAAGTCAGTCCAGTCCATTCATAACTGTATTGCATATAATATGATTATTGAAATTCATTGAAAAAACACATAACTATCTATAAAAATATTATTTCATTTGTAAAAGCTCATTTATCAGCAGCATTTTCATATTTTCTTAGATTTCTCGAAGCTACTAAACTAGCTATGTGTCTATTTAATCACTTTATACACCAAGTGTCTACAAATAAAGGAAATTTTATAATTTGGGTAAATCCCATCCCCCCCTAGCTTTGATTTTAAAATTAATTAGCATCTAAAACGCTCTAGTTGTCTATTATTCTAGAAATTTTAAGGAATGTTTGGACAATACACAAAGATGAAGTAAAAAAAAATATTTTATGTATTTTTTGAATAAAAACTAATATTAAATATTGTATTTACATTTATCCATATTATTTTTAAAATCACGTGTTTTGGCTAACATAAGATGTGATTGCTTTCTGCTAAGACCAAGAAAATCCACATCTCTTAAACAATTCTTATTCATTTATGAATGGAATGTTGTTACATAGTCAAAAAGCTAATTCAGGCTAAAAACTAATTAATCAAATGTGAATTATGATGAATGAGCAATGAATACTATCCTCCGCATCAATAATTAAATTATCTGATCATATGAGTGCATGTCTATTATGAAATTGGAATTATCAAATTAAGTGAATGAGTTCTTAGATTGTTCTAATCACTTTTGATTAATATAGATAATCCCTCCCATCAGGAAAGAATAATAAATGCACTCTATCTATCTTCATCTAATTTGGTTATAACATCCTAATCTGACTGATCAATTTACATGAGCTTGGTTTGTCTTACTGAAACACTATTTGTGACTCTGGCTAATTCAGCACTTATTTCAACATTAATCAATAACCAAGAGGCTTAAATACTCTAGGGAAATCAACTCAGAATAAAAAATATAATACAAAACAAATCAAAAACAAACAAAGAAAACATAAAACTCAAAGGAACTCAAAAACCACACTTCATTACCATAATCGAACAATGGAAACTGAATAGACTAAGAATACTACTACTTCATCTTAAGAGCAACGCTGCTAAGAGATTAAGAACTACTTCTAGCAGATTTATCTCGAACTCATCGAAGAACAAGGATGGACTGATGCCTACACCAAAATCCACGAAGAAATCCCTATGTGTGTCTTCAAAATCTACAAGATTCTCGCAGAGTCCAATGGAGTTCTTGAAAATGCAATGAAGATAGTCTCAGAGAAGAAGGAAAAAATCCGTACGATCATCACCGCTTTCCATGTAGAGGAGTAATATTCTCAGCTCATTAAACTAGAGGGAGCTACTCCTAAGAAAGTCCTCAAGGCACTGAGATTCTCTCATGGAGATTTAGACAAAGCCAAACAGGCTATGCTGAATGGTGGGTTTGGTCGTTGTCCTTGGAAAAATGAACAAGCAACAGACAAATTAGACTTTGAGCTAACTGAAGCTAACAAGACCACAATTAAGACTCTCGCTAAACAAGGATTATCTCTTCCTTTGCCAATGTTCATTCATTTGTTCAGAATCCACGGAGGAAATGCTGAAGCTATTAGCCTTGCAGCCAAGGAGGCTACTCAATGCAGAAAGGGATGGAAGAAACAATTCAAAAGAGGATTTAAATTCTGTGACGGAAAACAGAAGAAAAACAAAGATTCAGACTTGAACGATGAGCTGCTTGATAAATATGCTCAGGGGAATCAATTGCTAGTTGCAAATGGATTCACTAACCCTAAGAAGAACATCAAGTTGTTGTAGAAATACAATGGAGATGAAACAGTTGTTCTCAGAAAACTCATCAAGAAGGTTATTAAGAAAACCAAGAAATCTAAAAAGAATCATAAAAGCAGATCATCATCATCGTCATCAAGCTCCTCATCATCTAGCTCCTCCTCTTCTTCATCATCATCTAGATCTCGATCATCTTCATCTTCTGATTCCCACGAACACAAGAAAAGACACAGCCGTTCTCGCTCTGGACAAAACAAACACCATCATCATGGACATAGAAAGCATGGCCATGGCTTCGACAGATTCAACCACTGCCCTAGACCATTCGGTGGACCTTAACTACATGGATTCGGTATGCCACCTCCTCCTCCACAATTCGGACCCTTTGGAGGATTCTACCCATAATTCGAAGGACCTAGAGACTTCCCACCTTCTGAGTTCGATAGACACCACGGACCTCATCATCATGGCCGTCATGGACCTCACCATGGTCGTCATCACCATGGACCTCATCATGGTCAGAACCGTTAGGATATGAGAGGTCCTTATGGAGGCTTTGGTGGACCTTGCCAGATGCTAGGTCCTTATGACCGTCCCTGCACCCGTGTTGGTTATACAGGATCTAATTACAACAACGATTGGAAGAAGAGATGTCAAGATTAATTCTAAAATAATTAAGCTCCTAAGAACGATAAGCCTCAAGACGATAAAGACTACGAGATGCTCATGGAACAACGCATTGACGGGTTGAGCATCCATGAAAAGGATGAACTCTCAAAGAAATGAACTCTCTTTATCCCAAAAATAAAACAATCTACCAACAAGCATAAAAAGAATATTATTAAACAATGAATTGCATGTGATTTTTGTTAGTGATTTAAAACTTTACCATTCATTCATTTTAAAACCAACCATCTTTATATAAATACAATTTTACTTCATTTCACTATTACTAATCATATTATTATTATTTTTATTGATATTACTTATTTCCCTATGAATCCCTTTGTTTTTTCCATAAATAATTTACTCTTTTTCCGATTTCTCAAGCATCTTAATTAAATACTCTTTGATTACTTTCATAAACTTGAATCCTTCACTGTTTTTACAATAAATCAGTGTCAGTCATAAACAAAATACAAAAGACAAAACATATAATATTAATCAAATTTTTCTTTTTAAACTTTCTATTTATCTGAAATTAGAAAAGAAAAAGGATTTAAAAATAACATTCTCTTTGAAATATCTTAGTCCATTCCTATTTGATATTCCTTTAATCAAGGATTAAAACATTTGACTGGGGTAAAACAGAGAAACAGATCTTCGAAATAGATAGAAATATATTAAAGTATCTCCAGAGATAAAAGATATTCAAAAAATGGGTCATTAAACTTCCTCAGTTGAAAAGCACCAAAACAGCAGTAGTTAAGGGTTCTCCGCTATTGAATCACGCAGACTCAAGATTTTCTTAGGATGCCTAGCTGTATTCTTAGTTGTCATATTCAAGGAATTAGGTGTCCCCTATATCGAAGTAGACTGCATATCTGATCCTATCCAAGATTCCACCGAAGAACTCAATCGCATAGTCAACACAGACATTAATGTAGCATCCTTTCTTTAAGTCAGCAGTTCAATGCTCATGGATATTGTCTTCCTTAGTCTCTACACATACTGGGTGTTTTACGTTCCCACAGGGCGACTCCCTTATTCGACGATATTATTTTATTTAATCCGCACAGCTACTCAATCGTTAGTGATATTCCGATTCCCAGCTGGATTCTATTGGGAAGATCCTGGTGTGTTTACATTCGTTGTGCCATATGGAAAACAAAGTGATTTCTTCTTCAGCGGTCATTGCGGGTTTTTGAATCTATGCGCGCTGGAATGCTTGAGGATTAAAAAGAAAGGATTCTTTTTCTTAGTGCAGATCATCAATGCGTACATGGCAATAGTCATGATTGTGTTTAGAATACACTACACGATAGATATCACCACTGCGATTATTGTAAGTCATTATGCGTTTTTATTAGCAGAAGGATAAGCACATCACATTGATAGATTCTGGGTTGCAGTTGCATTGAAGATTAAGAGCGCATACTAATGGATATTTAGAAAAGATAATAAAGGAGAAATTCAACAACAATAGCAACAATAACCCTTTGAGTAATAATCTTAAAAAGTTACAAAATCAGGCAGTCCAAAGGAAAAACAATAATCTCCATCACCAAAGAAACTCAAGGATTTAGATAATTATGAATTAGTTTCAGCAGCAGCAGCAAAACTACCTAAAAAGAGGAAACAACAATGAAACATTCCCATATAATCATTGGCAATCTTCTGTTTGAGACATTCGTGTTCATTAATCCATCTAGTGAATTAGATAATATGAATATATTATATTTGCTCTATTCTCTTCTTTGTTTAGTATGTGTTGTTGGTTTGTTGTTAACTTTCAAAGTTCCAAAAAGTCATTTTCTTAAAAAATACAATTGTTATTTCTTCTATGTTGTCCTTATTTTCTACTCCCATAGATGTACACAGTATTGTATTCATTTTATTTACAATTTTTAATGCAACTTCCCCTTAGATAATCAGTCCAAATATCACTCGAAATATTGAATCGTGATAGCTTAATTTAATAAGACTATTTAAGTGAATCTTATATTAATATGTTTCGAAATAGAGTCTCGATGGCAATAGTTAACAAAAAAATTAGTGCTCTTCTCTTTTTGCTATCACTAAATTTTCATTAATCCCCCCTCTTTCTTAGAACAAACCAGAGAGATAAAGAGAGATTTCAATGTGCTTCTTCACTTTCCACAAAGGATTAAGCATAATTTCTAAATGCTTCAAGGGAAAAAAATAAAATGATAATAATTCTAGCATAATAAATACCCAAACACAAAAAGAAATAAAGCTGAAACTTGCTATTTGCTATTGAAAGTTAGCAATTTCTATTTTTGACCCTCCAAGTCCATAAATAACTACTACTACAAATATCTGTTTCATTTTTACGAAATGCGATATTAATCTCAATTTATCTTATTTCCTCATACTTTTAAATGATTTACTCAAAATGTTAATCATTTCAGGTCTTAAACAGTTTCTCCCCTCGATGAAATATGTAATTGGATTGAAATATATCAAATAGACAAGATCTACAGATTATTCTATTTTGTTTCTTAATTATAATTCATTCAAATAACACAGAATTAGACAGATTGCTTGATACATCCATCAGAAAGATACTTTCAAATTTGTCTCAATCAATTCGATTTTCGGGATTCAAATATGGTAAGAGACTCCGAGGCTGTTGATGATCATAACATAATCAACGAAAAAGAAATTAAGAACAGAGTTTAATATCACAAACAACTGAAACAAAGGCAACATGAATAGCACTAACATTAATCCAAGTCAACCTACTTACATCAACGTCCCCAGCAATCCACTACCTGCCCAGGACTAACTCAACAAAGGAAATCTCTTCCTTATCTCCAATGGATTCAATGATCCTTACAGGAACTTCAAGGCCCTTCAGAAATTCGGTGGAGACTAGCAGCTTGCTTTCAATCATCTTGTGAACAAAGCTAGCACAAAGCAGAATCGTTGTGAACGTATTCTAAGTAACACAAACTCCTCTTAGTCTGATCCGAATTACAGACACTGCTTAAAGAAGGCCTTCCATCATCAGAATAAGCATGCTTAATATCTAAATAATCTTGGCTACAACTAGAATTCAGGTTCATTTGATGGTAGGTTATCTCCTTAGCAGTAAGATCTTTACTAGTTCAACAGAGCATAGCAATAACCAGGAGCTGGCAGACCATAGTTCTAGCAACAGCCATTCACTCAAGGTGTTGCTGGTTCTGTACCAGGAGTTACTTGCAATGAATATTTAAATCATCATAATAGACATCGTCATCATCATCACTATCACCATCATCATTACTATCCTTAATAATTCGATGAGAGAATGAGACTCAATAGAATCTAAGGATAACAACAACAATACAATAGCATTGCTACTAATAATGTTGTTCCAAATATACAACCCAATCAAGCTTGAGAGGTTAAGAGAGAGAGAGAGACAATAATTACTTGAATAACAACAATCAAATTAAATAGACTCTCCAGAAATACAGGAACGAAATACATTTTTACTATTTTCTGATACTTAAAATGCTTTTTACTTAGTTGAATTATCTCTTTTTATCATACATATTACATAGACATTGTATGCAATAATATTAATCTGCATTTTAGGAACTGCTATTTCTACAATTCTGTTTTCATTGTTATTTTTAAAATAATCATCATAATTTTACTTATTTTCACTTTATTATGATCTATTTCTAATTAATAATACCATACAAATACTATTGAATAATGAAATAATTACAGTCGTTTATCTTTGACCTTTAATTAGATAGATCTTGTTCTAACTCTTTTTAGTTTATCTCAATTGCTAATTCCATTCATGAGATTAATTATTTTATAAAATTTTTACACCTTGTTCATTCTCAAACTGCCTTTTTTTCAATTATTCTAACTGATCAAAAAACAATCAAAAGCCTATTTCATATGCCTTGCCGAATTAGCATTCCCAATTAAAAAAAGCATAACCTCACATAAAAATTATCGTCTTTTTCTTTTCATGTTTCTTTTATGTGATGTTTGTTAATTCAATTAATTAAAGATTTGATATTTGTAAGCCAATATGCTACCTACGCAGACATTACCCGAGTAACAGCTACAAGAGGAGTAGGAATCATAAAATCAGCAACAAAAATATGATAAACAATAGCAACAATTTCAATAGCAATAGATCCTCCTTTATTAGCTGCAGCAGCAACAGCAGCAACTACAAGAATAGACAAAGCCAAAGACAGCAAATTATAAAATCCGTAGCTATTCTTCTCAAGAACAGTAAGATCAAGCGCAAATCAGACAAGGCGGTTAAACAGTCTTCACAAACAAAGTCTTATCTCAAGCTTATCGTCCTCCCAATGGCATTCAAAAACGAGAATCTTCTTTTGTGCTAGACTGCCAACGTTTCAGCAATATCGAACATGAAATCTACGATCCTCTCAAAGATGGACATCTTGGATCGTTCTTCTCGAATAGAAGAAACAAAGAACTCCTGTATCGTCACAAAGTTGTAAGTGAGACATAAATATCTACCTATTAGATTTATTGATAAGTGATTGGTATTTGTTTGTATTCTTGCCTCAAAGCTCAAAAGGAAAGGAAATAATAATAATAGCAATACAAATAACATCCTTCCAAGGGATAATAACTTGAAGAGTCCAAGGAATAAAACATCCAATAACTTAACTTAATACAATAGCTCCCTCATGCTTGACTAAGACATACACAAAGAAGATCTCAGTAATAATGCTCATCGCAGACTACCTCGACTTGAGAAGTACTTCGTCCTCCAAGTAAGATTAAATCAAATAAAACCACGAATATTGTAATTCTTAGATCATTTCTGTGATAATACACATCCTCCAATCCTATTTCTCATTAATAATAATCAGCCATAACATATTTTGTGCTATTTTAGAACAGCAAAACACGAAGTAATTCCTAACACGTCGAAGGAATAATAACTAAAGAAGAGCGAGTACTAGGTAGTTAATCATAGTTCGAAGAGAGATAGCATATCTATGGGAACTATGATTATTATGATGAGCATCAAGGTGAATTACTTAAGTAACCACCATAGGGATATGTCTAATCCTCGCAGTTAGAATAATATAGTTTCATTGAAGGAGCATAACGCAAAGCTGAAATGACTGCAATAACAGGGAAATAAGTGTTTTCACAAAAGTAAATAGAATAGTAAAAATAGCTATTGTCGTAGAAAGCTTAGAAAGAAGATAAGATTGATGGAAAAGTAGAAGATAATGGTGTAATTGGGTCTTCATAGTCATCGTCTGGCAGTGCGAATAATATTGTATTGAGCCCAGCGAATAACAATACTAACAATGCTAGCAATCACACTAATAATCATAACAATAACAGCAAAAGATTATCAAGATCTAAGAGAGGAAAATCAGAGAGCAATAACAATAATACTCAACGAGCAATCAAGAACAACTATTTGATTAAACCATCTTAACCACCTCACAACAGTCCTATGAATCAGCTGAACTAGTCATAACCACAACAACAGCATCAACAATAATAGCATGCTTAAGGTGTTCTAGCTAACGACATAATCCTTCAACCCAATCAAATCGATATTAACGCTCATCATAGCAACACTACTAATCACCTTAAAATAAACAATAATATTTATAACTCTCCTTTTATTTAAGGAAACAACTATGCTAAAGCACAAGGAGTCTATGGATATCTACTTCAGTAGCAGAATTAACCTAGCAAGTAGTCAATCTAATAATAATAGCAGGCTTTGATTTAAGCGATTTAGAAGAATAGCATAAATACCTCGATGAAATAATAAAAAACACCTGAAAAACAATCAATTGATGTGAAATTAGCTTCACCAGTTAAATCACCTAGAAATAATACTATCGAACAGACATAGTAAGCAGAATTATATTAAGAGAATCAATAGTAACAATAGCAAACTACATAGTTAGAGAATAATCATAAAGACAATGAGGATAAGACTGTCAATCAGAAGACAATCATCACCACTCCAGCACCAGCTACCATTTAACCTTTATAACAACAACATTCTAGACAGCTCCCCAATTCAAAGTACCATTAAGTCTAATCAAGAAGTCATCGTCCTTCCAATACCAACGCTTCTTCTACTAGCCCTGGCCTACTGGACATCTACTCCAAGATCTAAGTGCTTCCTTATTCGCCTAAGAATTTAAATAATAATAACAATAATAATTCTAAGCAGAGTAAGCAGCAACCACGAACACTGAAACGCAAGGAACTACCTTAACTCAACAAAGAACAATTCTGCTCGTTCTTGGAGAAGTTCAAATCAAAATGTGCTATTTTCCCACCGGCAAAGGCAGCAGCATCATCCCCCAGGCAGCTAAATGGCCAATCATTCGAGGAACAATCTAACCAACAACAACAACAACCCATATCCAATCAACTTTCGCACAACACTGAGTAAGTATTATTAAATCAAACTTAGATTACTCAAATTCAATAAGGAACCCTTTGAATAGTCATTGATAATTTTCATCCATTAATTTAGTCAAATTCATTATATCGAATTATTTGTATTTTTTATACACATACAACTCTCTTATGATATCTCATTAACAAAGTAAAAAAATATTATATTAATTATTAGCATAGTGCATTTGCCAGTTTTATTACATCTTCTTGTGTGCTGCTTCTTCTGCTGCTGTTATTTATCATGTGATTGATTTTAATTAATTATGCAATGCTACGATCTGCTGGACTAATCCACTTGGTAGATTATGTGCAGGCAGATACGGTGATTTAGCTTAATCTATGATGATTTAAAGTGTCTCCCTTAGAGAATTCAATAGAAGTCGTGATATATCCTGTCGATTTGTGATGATCGCCTCAATCCATGGAAGAATGATATCCATCGAATTCCTATTATATAATATGCCTTTAAGCTTAGTTAATAAATACTCCACTCGAGTGCTATCTAACTATGATATAAACTCTGGCTTTTCTTTGAGAAAGTAAACAAAAATGTCAGACAACTTGCAGGTTATAAATAAAAATATATCTTCATTTTACATGCTGTGTTGATGGCATTGAGAGCATTGATGAGCACAGAAGGGTTATCATCAGTTAACGCTAAGCTCATTGCTTAGTTGTATTATTGAGACTACAAAGAAAGAAAAAGAAGAATTCAATTAAAGAAAAAACAAAATTAATTGATAAATTTTAATAAAGATAATTTACTCTTAGCAGTGTCAATATGAGACTTAAATTATCATTAGTCATAGTTGTCTTCTTCTATTCGGCATCTGAGGTAGCCTTATCCTCTACTTTATTAGGTTACATCTGCTACATTCTTTGTTATTACTTCTATTGCTGTTGCTAATTGTATTTCATTTAAAGTACTTGTAGATTCAACGGTTGTTATTGTTATTATTTGTATTATTGTTGCTTAGACACAAGAGGTGGCGAGAATATTGGATCCATTTCTTCTTTTTCCTTCGGTGAAGACTAAATCGAATAATTATTCTATCCTTACTGCTGTTTCAAGTACCTCTATTAGCTATCTTCCGTTTCATAGAAAAACACATTCACACTTTCCCCATGGTTATTGTTATTGTGTTGTTCTCCAAATATATCCTTGTCCTCCTTATCAAAATGATCATCCTCTAAATGCGTTGTGTTATCCTTATTAATAATCCCTTCATTAGCTTTGTTCATTCTATCATTGGGAGGATACCTACTGTTTGTTAAAATAACTTATTATTGCTATTACTACACATTGTTAAATCTCCCTTTCTCTCTTTTCTACTCGCTATAGAGATCGCTTAGCGTTTATTCAACGCGCTCATGCTTGCTACCTTCTCTCGATTATCGTAACTACTCTTATTATTATGCTAACCCTAGGGGAGAAGATAGCGTTTTTACAGGTTACGTGAAGTTATTCACTCTGGATGAAGAAGAGCTTCTAGAAACAAGTTCTATTGGCTAGTTGTTATTAAAATTAGCAGTGTTTCTATTATTTGAAATGATATTATTGATCATTCCATCATGATTAGCATCCTCATGAAGATAATTAGGAATATTCTGATTGATATTCCTATTCTGAATGCTATCATTATGACTTATGCTGCCAAGATGATAATGATGATTACTATTACTGTTAGCAGCATTCTTAAATGAAAAGAATTAATGCTGTTAATACTATTATTATTGTTATGATTAATTCTATCTTGCAGCTTATTTGCTATTCTGCTGTTCTCGATTAGCCACAATAGGAATAGTCAATGAAGCGTTATGCGAATAATCATAATCAAATTCATTCTTATCTTATTATTAACCATCTTCCCCTCCTTCATGATGATCATTATTATTCCAATAATATGACTAAACATTATTATTTTATTAATATCTTAACTCCTCATTATTGTCGTCCTTCTTATTATCAACCTTTCCTTCCTCCTCTTCTTCTTCTTTTTCTCCTTGCCCCAACAGATAATTCTCCTATAATTTCTATCTAACTATCTCAATCTAGGATTTCAACGAATCAATCGTCTCCTGTAACTACCCTTCAAACAACTAAGCTTCTTATTTTCCCTCTTCCATTGCTTTAATCACAGCTTCTTTCGCTAATCTCTCCTACGCGACTTACTTAACTAAAGATGCAATCGCTGCATTCACTTAAGACAGCTATGAACTATACTACCTGTCTTTCGTATCCTCTATGAACACTCTCATTACCTCCTTGCTTTGCTGTTCAACCAGCAATTAATTCCTTAGTTCTTCATTCTTCTCAAGCAACTTCTAGCTGATTATCACGCCTTCTTATTATTGCTTCTTAAGCTATTAATTTTCGTTTCTTAGCTGTTGATTCTCCCTTCGTAGCTCGCTCATCGATCTATCCTTTGTCCGAAGCGATGGTGATGTTGAGCTCACTGGTAGGTACTTCTAAGTATCCTCATTGCTCATCTATCTCTTAGGTGATTTCTCAAATATCCTCTGTCTCTGCCGTCTTGTAATTCTCTCCTAATCTCCTGGAGATTATCCATTCATCATACTACCTTACAATATCTATGATCTCTCCGGTGATATTGAAAATGGTCGTTGAGACACTGTCAATGCTGATTAGTTTGTGTTCTTAGCTTGAATTGGTGATTGAAGCAGTTACAATATCTATGGCTAAATAGGTGAATTCTCTTCAATTTGCTAAGGATCACGTTGCTATGGTTATCCTTGCAGTTGTTGTAGCTGTTAATCTTCTTATTTCCCTCCTTGATTCCTAATCGAAGCAAGAGGGCGATTCATAGCACCAACTGAACTAGACATGTTATGATTACTCGGAGACAATTCTTTTGATTCAACTGGGATTACAACTTACGATTAGGAGGATTAAAATATTCTATTATGAGGTTAAATCTTATCTTCCTAGGGCTGTTATTGTTACAGCTACTATGACTACTGTTATCTGTTTGATATCTTCTAACCTAGCTTATCCTTTGTTTCTTCTTTCTTAGGAGAAGCTTACTGCAGTTTTTCTAGCTTAGGAGATTGCTGTTATTGTTGCTTCTTTTGCTATGGCTACCATTCTTAAAACGGATGGCGTTAGTCGTAAATATTATTTTAGTTTAGCTAATAGTAGTCATCTTCTGGCTATTTCTTATTAGATATATTATCGATCAATTCTTCATCTTGTTTCTTCTAAGTTTCTTGATAATCACTGAATTATTATTATTATTATCCTTGATTCTCTTTGATCTGCTAATTACTATTCCTCACTTAATTCTGAAAATATTACATCTTGGTATTTCTCTCGGCTGTCATCATCATCATATTCATTGGATTCTTATTCTCTTTCGAGCTATGCTAGAAGTTACTCTTACTTTCTAGACTACCTTTCCCATTGAAATTACTTTAGCTTTTCGAAGGAATCAAAAAGCTATTTGAATTTCTCTTGGGATTCACTTATGTGTTGGAATTACTGAGATTATTAACCCTCTGCTTTAATAATTACTAGCAGTTCGCAAGCTAAGCTGAGATCTACAATATCTAATTATCAATGAGGGATAGATCGTTATCTCGCTGAATCACCTTCATATTATGTTAAGATTAAGGCAGCGGTGAATATGCCTTCTTAGGTAGATATATTTCAACATCTGCTTTCACTCCATGATTCACGAACTCAGGACTAGCTCCTCGCTTAATTGCCTTTCGTTTCTCGTTTTCACGCCAACTCTCATCCACTTGATGTATCGCCCTGCTTAGATCTACAAAACGAAAAAGCACAACACAACAATTCTAAATGTGTTTATTTCTAAAATAATTGCGAAAAATAATACTAATCAGTCATCAACTCAATTTACTTGGTGAGAGTCTCCTTAGACCAGGAAGTGCTTCATTTCGTTTTTCACCAAAAGCATCCATGTTATTATTATTCGCTTTATGCTTATTCATATCTTGATATGATGATCTGCTCATTGCAGCTCTCGTTAATTCAATGTTCCTAAGCTGCATTTTGTTCTACACAGCAGATGATGGCTTTACTTCTAATCCACTAGGCTATTATTATCGCTATTAAGGAGATTAATCCAGTTTTTATTGAGAGACTGCTGATACTTCTGTTAGGTTATGATTTTCCTAACAAAAATATCAAAAACGAATATTCATAATAATTAACCTGCTAATAAATAATGTATGTTCAAGTTACTTATTGATTTTCTCTTCGAGGAACAATATCAAGTGAGTTCACAGTGTTTGCTCCTTTTTCTTATTACTGTGATTTCCCCTGATTCTCTCCTACATCTCTTTATGGTAGAGCACTACTATTTCCTCCATTGTTATTATTCTCTCTTATTTCCCTTAGTGATTACAAAGCTACTACAGCAGCATTTCTAACATCCTACATTCTATGAGTTTTAAGATCATTCAATGCTCTTTCAGCTTCTTAAAAATAAGGGAACAATTACTCCGGAGTGAACACTGACAACGTGTAGAGCAAATCAATCAGCACCTTTTACTTCTACCAATCATTATTCGAACTACTACCACTATTACTAGTATTCAGCGCATTATTATTACTAATGCTGTTTCTTAGATGTTCCATAGTCAATTTAATTGTACTACTAGCACAATCTTAGAAGAGTTCCTCTTGTGACAATGCCAAGCTCATCAAGCAATCAAATACTTAAGTATCATTGCAACAACATCCACTGTTGTTTGTCCTTTATTATGTTTATGAAGATTTCTCAATGATTTTAACTAATTAATCGCATACTTCTTGTCGAATACTTGATATTAATATCGGATCAACTGACTACAACGCTATTGACAGACAACTCGCAGCACATACTCCTCTACGAAGATCAATCGGTAAGTTGCTCGTCGTCATCTTTTCCATGTAAGCAAACCAAAGATTCAAGAAGTCTCGCAAATTTTTAAGACTTTAGCTACGAGCACTCAAGATGATTCCAGTTTTATTAGCACTCTTATTAGAAGAGCTATTCGAATCGTCTTAGTTGAGTAACTTTACATAAGGCTATTGCTATTCTTCTGCGAAATTCTGCTGTTGCTACGTTTACTGCGTTTGTTTGACTTATTCATAGATTTATCGCAAAGATGTAAAATGAACAGGTTTTAGAGAGATTCCATTGATATTCATATTGCTATTGCTGTTTTCATCGTCTTCATCAAGATTCTCATCGAGATCTTCAAGAGGTTGTGTCTGCGATCGTATATGAGCCTTTCCATTATTGACAATATCATACCTATCATTAGCATCATCCTTACCACTAACCAATGATGATTGTTGCTAGTATTTTTGTTATTGCTGTGTCTGCTGATAATTATTCCCTGAATTCTTTGATTCCTCAATCCCTGATGAGTATGATGCATATTTCTATTTCCCAAACGAATTGGAAGCAACCGCTTAGACCGCATTCAGCAACGCAGCGTATGTATTCATGTCTTAATCTTTCAACTTGGATTCTAATAACTCTATAAGCTATCTCCATTCGCTTTGCAGATTAGTCTTGAAGGTCTATGCTACGGTGACTAAGCAATTCAGTATTTCTTTTTTTTGTTTCGTTGAGTGAATGGCATTTTCGTTGTTGAGCTGGAGGGCTTGCAATATTAGTTTTAGTCTCTCCTAACTGCCGCTAGATATCAGGAGCTACTTGAACTCTTCATGACCTAATGAGCACGTGCTGTCTTCTCTATTCATGGAGAATAAATTAAACGAGAAAAAGAGGAAAGCTTTGCTTATTTAGCACACGTATGAGTTGTTAGCTCAAGGGGAAAGCAGCTAATGTGAATATATGATAGGTATGTATGGTATTTGAAAAAGATAAGGGTATTTTTGTGTAATGATAGGAAATGTAGATATCTTTACTTTATTCGCTGCAGAGTTTTATTGAGTGCAAGTGTGAAGGTATCGAATGCTGGCAGTTTTCCATAAGATTATTGTTGCTATCTCATTGAGTTGCTGCTGGCTGCTCTCAGCTTAGAGCTATTATCACTCCTCATGATTAAAGAAATAAGGATCTGCAGAAGAAATCAATTTAACAGACTTATTTTTTTTCTTTTTTTTTGATTGGATTGAGGTAATTAATTAATTAGCAGCAAGAATATTATTATTCGATTCAATTTGAACAGTGTGCTTATGATAATGCTTGACAAATTGAAGATCGAGTGATTCAGTAATAACGAGAAAGTGTTGAAAAGATAAGATTATTTTTATTGAAATCTTACATTCTCTTAAAATGTTGTATGTATCTTTAAAAGGAAATATTAGAAGATATTTATGATTTTCATAGTTATAAATAATAATTCAAATGATTTGAAATCACATACAATTGATTTTGGTTTCCTTTTGTTTCATTAAGAAGAAATCATGTGAAGAATAACAGATAGATCTATTCTACTATCCTTCTAATTAAAAACAGAGTAGAAGAGTCAAGAGAGTGAATAGAAGAGAGAGAGAGAGTTTGACTGGTTGTGGTTGATTGAATTTCTACAAGTCATTAGAAAAATATTTGAAAGTTAGAAGAAAAAAAAAGAGTGAAATATCAATTAATCATTTTACAAGTTAGATAAAAAAAGAAAAACATGAAGGAACCTATTAATTTGTAGATATCCGTCAGATTTTCAACTCAAAAGCAATGTTTCAGATTATTCGAAGATGTTTTATCAATAATAAAAACAAAAAGGCAGCGAGATCTAATGAAGTTAAGGTGTTAATGATTGAATAAACACAGTAAACAACAAGTCAAATAGAAATAATATATCGTAATAGCTTTTGAAATTAGATGAGTCATTATCATTATCATAATAATGCCTTGTTTCTTCTTCAAATTTGACATAATACTAATAACATTCTAATCTTTAATAAACTTCCTTTCAATACCCTTGCAGAATGTAACAACATTCTAAGAAGACTTCTGTTTCTAGCATTCTATTCTTGCAAATCATAAGGCTTAGTCAGTAGTGTTATCAGACATTCT
>Ga0302271_10001663_pt1 | contig 21114 bp, 12 predicted proteins | sample III_Bog_N1_1_FD_198767 | JGI IMG/M metagenome (GOLD analysis project Ga0302271, IMG submission 198767) | Peat permafrost microbial communities from Stordalen Mire near Abisko, Sweden - III_Bog_N1_1 | ecosystem: Environmental > Terrestrial > Soil > Wetlands > Peat | place: Sweden: Abisko... | reverse complement strand
TTTATTTTTTTTTTAAACTTTTCCTAACAAATTTTTTCTGGCCCCCCCCCCCCCCCCCCCCTTAAAATCGATAGTTGTCCCTTATTGCTATTATTACTTTTTATTTTAGCGTTGAATGAGGCTGCACAGAAAGAAAGAGAGAGCTAAGATGCTTCATATGACCTATGAAAGTTAGAAGTAGAATATGTGATAACATCTTCAAATTGGCAGAAGTATTAAGCATGATAAATTTGATTTGAACAACCATCCTTGATTTCAAGTCTCATTTTAAAATAATGGAATGCCATCAATTACAGTAAGGTAAACATTTTTAAACTATCCAAATGACTATCCTTTTGTTTTTTTCCGAGAATGGAGCATACGTGGGAAGAGCAGCAAGTAATTTTGAATAATTTTTATTTCTTTTTCTATTTTCTAAAAAAAGACATACATACACAACAGAAACAGTAATCTCGTTTATATTAAAAGTGAAATAGAAGTATCAATCTATCTCTTTAGCTAAGTCTACCAAAGCCATAATGCTAAAAAATCAAAAGTATGTAGGTACCAACTCTCCCAACTACTTAATGCTGTCCTAGCCTTCAACAGAATCTTCTTGGGAGAGCTGAATAGCGAGTAGAGTATTACAAACATAAAAAAGTAAGATTTATGCAGAAATAATTAAGAATATGAAATTCAAATTGCTAGCCAGTAAGTAAAGATATGAAAAAGGAGTTAATTTTGAATATCTTTTTGTAAGATATTCTTTGAAAGTAATCTGTTCCGCTGGTTATTGTAAAATGCAAAAGAAAATGGAAAGAAAGAAGACTATGCATAGTGAAGACCTTAAAGTAGACATGTTAGATTATTTAAATTCATTTGAATCTTCAAGTGATATGTTGAAAGTGAAAATAGATTTGGTTTGATAGGATAATCCCGAGATTAAGGAAATTAAGAAGGGGGGATTAAGTATTAAAGATAAATTGCCAAGTATTAATGAAAATTTCCTTTATTATGATTAGTAAATTGAAAATCTGCTTAGATAAAGACTTGTCTACATAAATTGTTTTTGAATATTGTAGGGAGAAATCCAATAGTGAAGCTAAAAACACTTTGCTGTATTGATGCTTTGCAGTCCATAAATGAATTAACATCTGCTATGCGACATGCAAGTTGGGTTTGTTAGAACCCAACCAATTAATAGAAACAACTATTATAATAATATGCTCTTTCTATTTGAGAAAGGAAACGATTTCGTATTAATTAAATAATACTGCCTGATAATTAAATTCAAGTGTTAAGTATTATCCGGGGTTGGATACTAAACAATAATAGCACACTATCTATCTAGTCTAAGAAATAAGATTAAATCTGGAATATTCATTGGGATTATAAAACTCAAATGGATCAACTTTTGCTGGGGGGATAAATACAAGCAGTCAGGATCACTCCCAGCGAATGATATATAATATCAAATTTCAAAAAAACAATCAATTTACTAATTCCACATATCAAATATCAAATAACACAAAATATTGCTAATAAGGCTGACCTTCAGCTAGAACCATATAAACACATAAACTAAAACAACACACACACATACATACACAAGATCATTATGATTTCTTAAATGATAAACGAAGAAGATCTTGAATAACATTAGCTTCACCGCCCTAGAAACATCTCAGTTAGCTGTGAACTCAAGAGACTCTGGAAATGTCTTCAAAAAGAGCGTGAAGCTATTTTTGGATTACTAGGTCAAGAAGAGTTACTTTCTAGATTTATTCCATCACTTTTCGGTGACTAAAAAATCATTGAAGAAGCTTACAACCTGTTCCTGTTGATGAGCTATGAAAAAGAAGAATTAAAACGAGAAATCCACGATGATTTGGAGTTCCATTTATTTTAGATCTCCAGTATCAAAAACCAGTTTTATAGTCTTAACATCGAGAAATGTGATGTACACTCATCATCTTCTAATGAAGCACTCCATCAACTCCATGGGTATTTTGAACTCGAATCAATGGAAGAAGTTGAAGAAATTCCAGATGAATTACCATCAGAGTGAATGGAATGCAATACTACTAATTATCAAATCCGTCAGTAATATTAATAATCCTGACCTAGATCAACAATCAACTATTATAATAAAAATACATTCTCCGAAATTATCCTCCTTTTTTTCCTCTCATCTTTCTGATTTCCTCCCCAATCAACACACTTCGCTAAATACACTTAAAATAACTAAATCTATTCAATGACAAATTCGAATTATGAAGAACCCTCTTATTCTTTTATCCTCTCTCTTGCTTTTTAACAAATAAATTGTCTTTTTATATTCTTATTCTCTCGTACAAACATTATTCATTTCAATACCAATCAGTTATAATCAGCATCCATCATTTTTTAGAGAATAGAAATCTCATTTTATTTTTCTGTTTCATAATCTATTAATAATCTCTGATGTATGTACTATACCCTTCTTTGTATATTTCTTTAAACCCTTGACGCGATTAACTAATATTAATCATTCATAATCAGCGTTTAACCTCTATTCTACAATGAAAGTGTGAATAGAAAAGATAAAAATAGCAATCATAATATTACTCATTATTTGGTACACTCATTTTGATGCAATTTGAATGAATAATCTACTCATAATGGGTTGACTAATATTGATTTTTCTTCTTTCGGTTGTAGATTTTGTTATAACTGGAGTATTCTTCAAATTTCAGCCAGTTAAACGAATTAACTGCTTTATATTGAAAAGACATTGAAAGTTACTCTGATATGTTAGAAAGGAAAAAGAAAAACTGAATTTGAGTTTTTATATTAGATTTGATAAGGTCAATATATTTTAAGGGAATTTGGGATTGTTGGAGTGTGAGGAGATTTGAAAAAATTGTGTAAAATAACGCTTTTCAAGCAAACAAATAGACTAAAATCTAAAAAAATCTCTTGAATCTCTCTAAGCTCATTTTTCTGATATGCTAAATGATGATTCTGTACAATTACATTTTCTCTCAATATTTATGTTCAATATTTTGTAAAATTCGATGATTTAGAAACAAGAAAATACAAAAAATGGTTAAAGAAGTATTCAAATATTTCTTTATTCCATCTTATCTGCGTTTTAAAATATCAACAACACATAAGCGTTTGAACATACATCATTTTACTCTACAGCTTGGGTAGATCCAGCAATTAAGTACTAGAGATCAGAAACTCTTGGTTTAATGAAATCAAGAACAGATAAAAGAGGATTAAGTCTGTGTGTGTGTGCTAATTTTTAAAAACAAAAGTCAAAATCAAATGAATTTAAAACAATCTGCTTACCCGAACCATCCATTTAAATTATTCTTTAATCATTGGGTAGAACGAAAAGGCTGTGATTGTATGAGATTTTTTTGTGGGTTTTGTCTGATGTAAAGTATTGGGTTTTGAGGTGTTAAAATGGAGATGTTTTGAAGAGAATTTTTAAAAGATACTCTTTGAGAAAGAGAGAGATTTTGAGGAGAATAAATGGGTTAAATAAAGAATAGGTAGCGTATTATATTCACTAAGAGAATTATGTTATTACTCGAGAAAGATGGTAAGCTAATAGAAAAAGGAAAATGCAAAGATGATGATTAATTATGGGTTTAATGCAAGACATCGCTGGTGTTTTGTCAATAAAATTGAGTATTATTGGGTTGAGAATATGGCAATCCAAGAGAATATGATAATTATTAGAAGTTTTTTAGGTGTTTGATATGCAATCCGAGATAGTATAGTGGTTAGTATTCCTGACTGTCACTCAGGAGACCCGGGTTCAATTCCCGGTCTCGGAGCTTTTTTGATAATTTTGTTATGAATAAAAACAATTATTTTTGATTGTTTTGAGGTAATTTGCTGAAAGAGAGGATTCAAAAGCTGCTGAGATTTATTGAAAATGTAGAAAAAAGTAAAAGGCAAGTAAATGACAAAATGAAAATGTTATTTAAATGAGAATCATCGATCAACTATTTCTTTGAAATCTATCGGTTGTTGGTTGGTAAAGTCTAAAATAAAATGGGAGAGAGATTTTTTTTTTTTAGAAAGGAAAGGAGGGCAAATTAATACAAGCAAAAAAAGGGCGGAAAGTAAGGGTAAAGAGGAGGATTGATTTTTCAAAGTTAGTTGCAGAAGAAAAATAATAAAAGGAAAAAAATAAGAAATTAGAAAGTACAAAACACACAGAGATGGATCAAACTACCAAGCAAATCAACAAGAAGAAGAAATTCGTGGCAGACGGTGTTTTCAACGCTGAGCTCCATTCGTTCTTCTCCAAGGCTCTCCAAGATGCTGGTTACGCTGGTATTGAAGTCAGAAGAACCCCTGTCAAGACTGAAATCAGAGTCAAGTCAACTAAGCCCTAATAGGTTGTTGGTGTTGAGGGAAAGAAACACAAGGAACTCACTCAATTCCTCTAGAAGAGATTCGGATACTCTGATGATCAAATCTAGGTTCTCGCTGACCCCATCAAGTACAAGGGTCTCTGCGCTTCCGCTCAAGTTGAAGCCATGAACTACAAGCTCCTCAAGGATGTCCCTCTTAGATTGGCTGCTAACTACATTATTAAGTCAGTTATCCAAGATGGTGCTAAGGGTTGCGAAATCATTATCTCCGGTAAGCTCCAACAACAAAGAGCCAAGACCATGAAATTCAAGCAAGGATACATGATCTGCACTGGTCAGCCCAAGAACGACTACATCGATGTCGCCGTCAGACACGTGTTCTTCAAACAAGGAATCATGGGAGTCAAGGTTAAGATTATGCTTCCCTACGAACCTAATCCAGCTAAGAAGTTCGGTGTCAAGACCCCCATCCCCGATAATGTCATTATCCACGAACCTAAGGTTGTCGAAGACGAAAAGGAAATCAGAACTGCTTCCGAATAGCAAACTGCTCCTCAACCCGAAATTGCTCTTTGAGGGGGTTTTTGAATCTTCCAAAGATACTCTTTACACATTTTAAAATAATTATGCATTCACATGCTTGTATTTTCGAAAGTGTAATTGTTCTTTATTTAAATTACAATTGGTTCTTATTTTTTTCCACTGCTATCAAAGCAATCACTGCTAATGCTCACAAGATTAAAAGAAATGGGATTGAAAAAACTAAAAAGAAAGAGAGAGAGAGAGAGAGAAATAACATGAAACAAAATCCACATAGTTAAGGTCTTTTTTGACATAAAAGCAAAGAATAAACATGGGAAGAAAACAAATAAAAAAGATCTGTAAAAAGTATTGAAAGACATTTGCCACAGCTATTACTGCTTTCTCAGCTTTGGCATTTGTTGAAAAAGAAGAAGAATAGCACTAACTATTCTGAAAATATTTTTAGAATTTTACAGTTTTTAAGACAAAAAAACATAACAAAAATAACAAAATATTCCAAAAATTCAATAAAATCTCATAGGAAAATGGAATAAAAATCAGTGCAGTAGTAGGATACTCTCCCAAATCAAAAGCCAAATTCTTAAAATCCCTCTGGCTCTTCATATCCTTTTCTCTCCTAGCCTTACAGAGTGAATATGGATGAGGTGAAAGACTCAAAGTAATCTATATTTAGATCATTGAAATCAAATGGGTTTGTGATCCTTCAAAACATCTAAAATATCAACAAAATCACCGATAAACTCATGTCATGCATGAAGTCTCTCGAATGGAGTGACTGCTAAAATGAAATATGTGGAGTTGGTGTCTAGCAAGTCAAAGGTGTTGTGACAAGTTATCGGAATGTATTCATGAATAATTCAACCGAAATCATCTCCAAGAGATTGGCGAATGTTGAGACTGCAGATGGGCCGGAAATATTAGACTCCAATTCCACTGGGATTTTAGATGCGACAGTGGAACAAGAATCGCTTGATATAGCTTAGATTGCATTTAAATCAGTTCTGGAGAGCATCGCTCAGGAATAGGAAGAAAAAGAGAAATTAGAGAAGAAAAATAAACAATTTAATAGTATCTTGAGTACATTTGAGCGCTCAGAGGTAGCCAAGATCAAGAATGCCTGCTTGAATGAGCCAACAAGGGAAGATTGCTAGCTTTCAAGTCCTGATTTTGGGTTAGGTTCAGTGATATTCTCCCCTGCGAAAATCACATTTTTACACAATCCAGAAGAAGGTAATCAAGAACCTAAAGATGCCATAAGTGTTTCCCACAGCACATTGGAGCTCCAAGAAGGGGAAGTAGCTGTAACATGCGGTAGCATTCTTCAGGAAATTCTTCTATTTTCTTATGACATCTCAGTAGCTCTTCCAGATTATAGAATCACCCTTACCTAAGCCTCTCCATTTTTGCATTAAATCTTCTTCTATCCTTATCTGTCCTTCAATATTCAGGATACTTCTTCTATTCCTGCTTGCGTGGTACAATCATCACAACCAAACGAATAAACAACCAACAAAACGACTATGCTAAGTAGTTCCTTGATGACTCAAGCGCTGTCGATGTACACAGGAGTTCTGAATGCTAAATCAAAGCTTAGCCCTTGGTTAGCTAGTCACTCTAATAAGATTAAAGCCTTCTAACTTACGGAATACTCTGAATAAGTAAGCTTTGATTTTGCTGATCCGATTATAGTCACTGAGCTGACATAAGCACTAACTGCTGAATTGACAGTTTCCAAAGTAGCAAATTCAAAGACAAATAATGCTAATAACCTCTTACGTTCGTTTGTGTTTAATTGGGTGGATACTACAATGAATGTGGCAGCTTGGTGGAGACGAAAATATATTTTAGAAAATCAGCCTTTAGCGTTCATTGCTAGGAGACAATCTAAAGGGAAAGGATAAAGAGACAATACTTGGTCATCTCCCTTAGGAAATTGCTATGTGACATTTTTGTTCAAGAGCCATAGTGAATTCAAGTACTGTCTGCCATAGATTGCATGTTTATCAGTGATTGAAACACTAGATTCGATTCTGCAAGGCTACAACAGATCTGATATCAAACCTCAGACAAAATGGGTGAATGATGTGTTTGTCGGTGATTCAAAGATTTCTGGTGCACTTGTGATACTAGACAACTAGGACAATGTTACGATGGGGATTGGTGTGAATCTCAATGTGAAGCCTTCAAATTAACCTAGTGCTACCTGTTTGAAGGATCTCTTGAAGATAAATCAAGATATCGATGTGGATACATTTATATTAAAGCTCTGGAAGAGAATCCAAAAGAACATTGCGTAGCTTGATGAATGGGGATGCACGGAAGGATTCTTTGGGAAATTAGAACAAAGGATGATGTTCATAAACTAGCAAGTGATTATTTATGATTTGACTCTAACGAAAGTGCTGCATAAGGGGGTATTCATTGGATTAAATGAATATGGGAATGCCATTCTTGCTGAAACTATTGATGGGAAAACAGAAGAAATAACTGTCTGCGATGGAAGAATGAGATTAGACCCTGAAAATAGCTCAGTGGCTTGAGAAGAGCTGAGAAAGGATGATATGAAAGAACTAGAGAACGACGGTAACATGCATTGTGTTAAGATTATTTTCTTTTATTTTTTATTTGAAAAAATGAGTGTATGAAAATGCTATTTTCATATTCAAATAAAGTGACAAAATACATAACAAACAGAAATATTTTTTGCAATTTAGGCTATCGAAGAGAAAATAATTGATTGTTCAAGGCTTGCAAACACAAGCAAGTACTACACATGAAAAGATAAGAGAGAAAATAGAAACAAAATGGATCAGATTGTATTTGTTCTTCTATATTTTTAAAAACTCAAAAAATAAATGAAAAGTATCAATTAATCATAGGTGGGAAGAATGAGAGGGAGGAATAATGAATGAAACTGATCAAGCCTAATCAGTTAATTAGTAAAGGAATGAAACCTGCAAAGAATAATCCTACTAGCAAGAATATTTCTTATTAGAGATTCTGCCATTTTTATTAAGACAATTCTTAGAAAAATTTCTAGATTCTAAAGCCATATTAATTAAGACAATTCTTAAAAAAAAAGGGTAAATTCTAAAGTCATTGAAGAATAAAAGAACTTATTTCTTTTTGTTTTTGAATAAGTTTTTGAGATATGGAAGACTAAATATATGATAATGTGCAGGTGAAAATAAAATAACCAATTGACACATGCTTACAATACTCCACATATCCCTGAAACCCTGTTAATGTTGACGTCAAGCATAGCGAATATGCATATCGGCATACTTCTGCACTGAATCCTTAAGATTTCACTGCTAATAGCTCGAAATCTTTGCTGTGCTCATGAGCTCCAATGCTTCCATATGAGAAGTAATTAATATATTTTTGTTTGTGAGAATTCTAGGAGTACTCTAATGAAATAACCATCCAAGTGAAGAGTTCAATTACAAGGGTACATAGGTTATTATCCCCACTTAAAGAGAAGCATTGGTAGAAACTGAAATCAAGTGAGTAAATTTACGAATAATCACTTATTGAAAGAGTTCGTAGGATTTCCCCAGAGGCAAAATTTCCCTCAATTTCTTAAGACAAAAATCTGACTGAGATTACAGATGAAGCAGGCAGTCATCAGGGGTTGATTCCTTATTTATAGTTATTCATTTATATCTTTTGTTCTATCTTCGAATAAGTTCAACTCTATTTATTTTCTCAGGATCTTTCTGGTAGACTTCGTTTTTTCTATTTTCGAAATAAATATCAATTTCGTCTCTCATTTATAAGCGATTTTCTCATTAATTATAATAAATATTCCAATTAATACAGTTATTATTACTCTAAAATCAACTTTTAAAAGCATATCTTTATCCTTTGTAAAAACTAGAATAAGTTCCCCTGTGCTTTTCAAAAAAAAGGAAAAAATGCTGACAACAATCTAAGATGAAGGAGAGTGTACAAACAAAGCACCGAGAAATGAAGTGATCCTTGAAATGGGCGAGGATACTAATCCAGAGAAAGTAGCATTGAAAGACTAATAATCACCTACGAAAAAATAATCTAAAGGAACAACAAATCCAAATTCTTCTTCTTCAGAGCCTAAAAAATAAGAAACCTCTACTATTTCTTTCATTTAGATGCTGAGATTCGCTACTAAAACAGATTGGGTGCTCATGGTAATCGGTAGCATTGCTTCCATGGCAAATGGTGTGGCCTTTCCAATGTTTGCGTTGATTTTCGGTAATATGACCGATTCATTTGGCCCAAACTCATCCGGAGATGAATTAGTCAATTAAGCAGGATATCAAGCACTGTATTTCTTTCTCATTGGTATAGGCAGCTTTTTGTTAAGTTGGGTAAGTTAAAAAAAGACATTGCAAAGAAGGGGGGAAATCGGGTGGGAGAGAGATTAGTAAAGATAAAAAAATAATGTTGATTTAATTCACATTACACATAATCTCTTATTTTTCTTCTTAATATTTTAGATTCAACTCGGATGCTGGATGATTTCTGGTGAGCGTCAATCTATTAAGTATCGCTAAGAGTATTTCAAAGCGATTATTAATCAAGAAATAGGCTGGTTCGATCAGATCAACGCTAATGAGTTAGCTAGCAAAATCGCTTCAGAAAGCTCACAAGTTTAGGGAGCACTAGGAGAGAAAGTACCTACGTATTTTATGAGTATCTTCATGACGATTGGAGGGTTTGCTGTGGGATATTGTAGAGGCTGGTAGATGGCATTAGTATCGACAGCAGCCTTACCAGTTTTAATCGTAGGAGCTATTGCATATACATTTGTGATTTAGCAGTCATAACGTAAAATCGCTGGATCGTATTCCACCGCTGGAGGGCTAGCTGAACAAGCGTTAAATGCAGTGAAGACTGTGAAATCTCTCACTGGAGAAACTTACGAACTAGCGAACTACTCAGTTGGGTTGGTTGCAGCGTTTAAGACTGCTTGTAGATATGGGGCACTGGCTGGTGCAGGTGTTGGATTGACTATGTTGACTATGTTCTCAGATTATGCATTGAGCTTCTGGTATGGCTCAACGCTCATCAAGGATAAAGTAACTAATTAGATCGTCGATCGACCATATTCTCAAGGTGATGTCTTCGTTGTGTTCACTGCTATCTTGATAGGTAAGAAATGCATTTTCTTTTAAAAAAAGCAATAAAATTGAAATGATTTCTAACTCAATTTTTGTCCATTTTCAGGTGGTTTTTCAATTGCTCAAATCAGTCCCTGCTTGAAAAACTTCGAGATCGGCAAGTAAGCTGCTGAGAAAATCTTCGCTGTGCTCGACAGAAAACCTTTAATTACGATGCCACTCAATCCACAGAAAATTTCTAACATCTAAGGACTAATTGAATTTAAAGATGTGGAGTTTAACTACCCTGCTAAGCCTGACATTCATGTACATCGTAAACTAAACCTGACAATCAAACCTAATTAGAAAACTGCTCTTGTCGGCGAATCAGGATGCGGGAAATCTACTGTCATGCAGTTACTTCTTAGATTCTATGATCCAAACAATGGGACAATTTCAATTGATGGACATGATCTATTGACACTTGATTACAGATGGCTTAGGAGCTCAGTTGGGTAAAAAAAAAATTCTACTAAAAAGTTTACGAAAAATGCCCTTAAACTAATAATTTATTATTTTATCTTTAGCTACGTAGGTTAGGAGCCAGTTCTGTTTGCGACATCCATCCGAGAGAACTTGAAATTCGGTCGTGAGAGTGCTACTGAACCAGAGATGATTGAAGCCCTCAAACAAGCGAATGCCTGGGAATTCGTTAAAGATCTCGAAGATGGCATAGACACTTTCGTTGGGAATGCTGGTAGTTAAATCTCCGGTGGTTAGAAGCAGCGTATCTGCATTGCTAGAGCAATTCTCAAGAACCCACAAATCCTCCTCTTAGACGAAGCTACCAGCGCATTAGATCGCTAAAACGAAGCGTTAATATAAAAAACCTTAGATGAAATCTCCAAAGGTCGTACAACAATCATCATTGCACATAGGCTCAGCACAATCTAAAATGCAGATGAAATCTTAGTCATCGATGAAGGAAAACTCGTTGAATAAGGAACTTATCAAGAATTGATCAATAAAAAAGGAAAATTTGAGACACTAGCGAAAAATCAAATTCAAACGGAGAAAGAAGATGCTGATGCTAAACATTTTCCAATTCATGGGAGATAGCATCATAATGACAAAGATAATAATGACGACAAGGATATGGTTGTTCCTTCTGGAGTATCAAACAGGAAGATCTCCTTAGCGCATTCGTCATCTAAACATCTTACTCGAGAATAACAAGAAAAACTAGAAGACGAAAACGAACGAAAGATCTTAGCCGCTAAAAAAGCGGAACTCGCTAAGCATGATTAGAAACTCATCAAGAGATTGTTTGAAATGAACAAAGGAGAGAAAAAGACATTCTATGCAGGGTTTATCTTCACATTAGCAAATGGTGTCTGCTTCCCTATTAGTGGTTTAGTTCTCGGTGAATTTATCGATGTTTTATCAAAACCAGATGATCCGGATTTCTCTTCGAAGGCAGGGATGTTGTCAATATATTTTGTGATCATCGGAGCAGCTGCATAGATTCTCTCCATATTCCAAATGGGATTCTTCACAAGGTGCAAAAGAAATATCCTTTTTTTGTTGTTGACTTTTCTTCATGAAATGTCATTTAAATTTCCTTATTTTTGTTTTTGTTTTTAGAGTTGGTGAGAGTCTGACTCTTCGTATCAGGTAGGAGCTCCTTAAGAAAATGCTCAAAATGCCTGGTGGATGGTTTGATAAGAGCGAAAATAACCCTGGAACATTAAGTGCGAGATTAGCTACTGATGCACATTTGATCAACAGCTTAGTTTCAAATATAATTTCCGTTTAAATCTCGAATATTTCCTCCCTTATCTCAGGGCTGACAATTGCATTTGTTATGTCCTGGAGAGTCGCTTTTATTGCAGTTGCTTCTTGTCCACTTATTGTCATTGCTGGAGCTATTCAAGCACAACAAATGGAAGGTTTCAGTTAAGGTACTGATGTAGCATACAAGCACTCTGGATCGATTGTCATGGAAGCTGTTACCAATATCCGTACAGTTGCTTCATTTGCTAACGAAAGCAAGCTCTCTGAACTATTAGCTTAGACACTCAAGAAGCCATTCTAATTGGCATTCAAGAAAGGTCATATCTCAGGAATTGCATTTGGATTCTCATAATTAGCAACTTTCTCTGTTTACGCAATTATCTTCATATTCAGCGCGCTATTCGTCAGAGCATATGGTATCTCAGCAAAAGGCATGTTTGTAGCGATTTTTACAATTCTAAATGCAGCTGCAGCGGTTGGCAACAACAATCATTTCATGGGTGATGTAGGTGCAGCCAAAAATGCATGCAGAGAAATCTTTAAAATCATCGATTCGGAAGATGAACTGTAGATTCAAACTGCGAAAAGAGGAATTGAAGCTGCGCCCCTTATCAAAAAACGAGTTTTTGGTGATATTCAATTCAAGAATGTATCATTCAAGTATCCTACTCGTGATGCTATGATTTTCAAGAATCTCTCATTCCATATTAAAGCTGGGTAAAAAGTAGCCTTTGTTGGTTCGAGTGGATCAGGAAAATCATCGATTCTGCAGCTTCTACTGCGATTCTATGATGACTATGAAGGTGAGATCTTAGTCGATGGGGAGGATGTCAGAAACTACGATTTACAAGAATACAGATAAAGTTTCGGTGTGGTGAGTTAAGAACCAACATTATTCAATGGTACAATCCAAGAAAACATCAAGTACAACACACCAGGCGTGTCATTTGATGATATTCGCAATGCAGCCATAAAAGCAAATGCGTTGAGTTTCATCGAAGAAAGTGCTGATGATGTAGTTGTCAGCTAGCAAACGAAAGACAATGGTTTCTTGAAAATGGTTGGACTCAAAGGAAGTTAGATTTCCGGTGGGTAAAAGCAGAGAATAGCGATAGCTAGAGCGGTTATTAAGAACCCTAATGTATTGCTGCTCGATGAAGCTACCAGTGCACTTGATATTGAAAATGAAAAAATTGTCTAAGAAGCATTGAATAAATTGATGGAGAACAAGACATCGCTGTGTGTAGCTCATAGGATATCAACGATTAAAGATAGTGATTAGATATTCGTTATCGAAGCAGGTTAACTAGTTGAATAAGGTGATTATGATTAACTTATGGAGAATAAAGCTTATTTCTACAGGCTCAATGCGAATTGAGAGAAAGAAAAAGAGGAAAAAAGAAATTAAAACAAAAAAACACTATTTAATCATTGATGGTCCCCAAGTTTTCTGTCAAATGCGTGTGAGTTTAGCTTAATTTTTGTTTCTTTGTTAAAAAAAGTAAAAGTATTCTTAAAAAGAAATTCATCACTAAAACCAATATTTTTGTTGTTTTAACACCAAATAAACTTCCAAATATCAAGCACAAATCATACAATATTTTCTTTCTCCATATTTCCCTTTCATAAATCTTTCCCTTTTCACTGTCTTCACTCTCCTTTTTCACTCTTCTACTTCATCTTTATCCTTGTTTGCTCTGGAAATTAATACATCCAAATCATTCTCTGGATAATCAAACTCTATTGCAAGTCGATATTCTTCATCGGCTTTCATTCTGATTTATTCTTTTTCCCAATTACTTCTGCTATCTCATTTACTTTCCCTGGTGTGGTTAATTCCTGTTCTTAATTATTTTCTTAGTCTTTATTATTTTCATCTTTTCTTCTAATTCCATTTTCAACATTTTCTCATTTTAGCTCTCTTCGATTGCTAACTGGAGCATTTCTTCCTCTGTTAATTCCTTCTCATCATTTTCTTCCTCTGTTAATTCTTTCTTCTCTGTTAATTCTTCATTATCATTTTCAATTTCCATATCTTCTTCAGATTCTACTATCCCATCATTCTTCCTTAATTTCTCTCTCAACCCTTCCTTTTTTGGTCTCTCCTGCTATTCCGTATCCTTTATCTCTTCTTGCCTATCTACATATTCTTCTATTTTCAATTACTCCTTTCCTAATATTTACTCCACGTTCTCAGCGTTTTTCTCTAATCCCTTATTCTACTCCCTCTCTATTTCAGCACATAATTCGTCCATCGATTTCTTTAATCTAGTTTCTTCTTACTCCTTCTTAACTTCAACTGCTCTTTCTTTCTTCTCAAGGTTATTAGCTTTAACAACACCATCTCTTTCTAAATATTCATTCATTTTACTCCTAAACATATCGATCTCATATTTGACTCTTTTTTTAAATTCTGCAGATGGTCTTTGAGCTTTCTTTAACTCCTTTTTTACAGCTTTCAACATCAATTATATTATTTCAATCGAGTCCCCTTCTTCATCAGGTAATTTAACATATTCTTTCACATTTTTTTTCTCTGTCTATCCCTCTTTATGCACCTTTATTAACGACAAGCAATGCATTACCATTATTTTCACTGTATTACTATCCTTCAAATCAAGCATTGATTCTTTCTATTTTAAATTCTATGTCCATTTTTACAGAAGATCCTCCTTCTAACATGAATCCTTGATTGCATTAGCTGCAATTGCTTTGATCTTCTTCTCCATTCCTCCTTATCCCTCGAATAATCCGTCTAAAATCACCTATTTTAATTGCTCTTTTGCACTGCATTAATAATATTCGTCAAGAATATTTTCAGAAATTTTCTCAATGCTTTGAATATGTTCTTAAATGGAATCCTCGATTTGATCTACATTATCACATAAATCTGAACGTAATCTATGAAAATATTTCTTGGATATTGTACTCCATTTCAAATCAAATTTCCTATGGATTGCAGGCGTTTTGATTTACCTTATCAAATCTTGATTATGGATAAAGGGGTAGTTTGGAAATATTGTGTCCTACCCGTCTTCTAATATATCAAAAATCTTTAAGAATTATCCTTCAGATTGTGGCAACCCATCAACGCAGTCCTGACATTAATAGAAGGATGTGAAAGGAGATTCAACTGGAGCTATGCTGATAAACTCGTATTTTTTATTGTGAAGCGGACAGGTTTACAGAGAATCAAGAACCATTTTAATCTTCTGCTATTTTAGGTTTAGTTCCTCAGCCAAACGTTAGCAATCAGCCCATTCTTGAGCTAACTATTGTAGCTATTTCTACTATTCCTGCTATCTTACTAATACGTTATTCAATCTCTCAGCCATGAAATTAGCACAAACTATTATGTTAATATTACCAAAATTTCTCTTTTTTAATAGCTCTTTTTATTTATCTTTTAATCTCCCCCTAAAAATACAACAATATCTCTGATTCCCCTTTAATTACATTTAATTACAGCGACAACTTCATAAATACCTTCCTTCTCTATCTCTCTCTCATCTTTTGATTTAATCTTCCACAAATTTAAGAAGAGTAAAGTTTATACCTCCCTCCTCCCCTCTTTCTTGTCTCAAAATCAACTCTTATTCCTTTTCTCTCAATATCCAAAAAAACAACAACCAAGTAAAAATATTCTAACAACGAAATTCATCTCTAAAACCAATATTTTTGTTGTTTTAACACCACATAAACTTCCAAATATCAATCATAAATCCTAATAATCTTCCCTTTCTCATATCCCCTTCATAAATCTATCCTTTTTCACTACCTCCAATCTCCTTTCACTCCTCTATTTCATCTTTATCCTTTTTTGCTCTGGACACTAATACATCCAAATCATTCCCTGGAAAATCAAACTCTATTGCAAGTCTATATTCTCCATCCTAATTTATTTCGTTTGCTTATCCCAAATTAACATTCACATCGGAGGAATCAGATATTTAAAATACCTTTGATCCAATGCACACTTTGAATTTTATCTTCGTCAAAGCAGTGCATAACGAATCTCCATTTAGTAGCTCTCCTTATGTAACATTGATTGCTCCTTCACCAAAACAAGATCCATAATAATTGTTTCCAATTTTATCTTTGCTTTCCAATTTACCATCGATCAATCCTACAGTGATGCCTTTAACTCCATTTAGCGGCTTGCTGAAGGAACAGCTAAATGAATAAACAGATGATTTGTCGAGTATTTCACTGGTAACTACAGTGCATTTTCCACTTTTCTCTTGAGTTATTAAAGTGCCATCAGCATACCAAGCTTCAAAAACAACTGCATTTTACGCTGATTCCTAAGATAAATGCCATCCTAAATCAACAGTGTCTAAGTTTGAAACATCCTAATCAATTTCAAGAACCTCTTCTTGACTATTTTCATGCTGAATAACATTATCTTTTTTATCAACTACCTATGTTATATCATCTACTTTCCCTGATTCGTTTTGCTTTTCCTATTCGTTTTATTAATTGTCGATTTTCATATCATTAACGAACTAATCAATTTCTTCCTTTGTCAGAGTTTCATTCTCACTCATAGCCATTGCAAGCAATACCTACTGCTCTTCAGTTAGCTCATTTAAATCCACTACAAGAGGAGATGGTGTAGGTAATTCCTGCCCTTAATTATTATTTTCTTATTCCTTATTTTCATTCTTCTTCTTTTCTTCTAATTCCATCTTCAACATTTCTTCATTTTAGCTTTCTTCGATTGCTAACTGGAGCATTTCTTCCTCTGTTAATTCCTTCTCATTATGTTCTTCCTCTGTTAATTCTTTCTTCTCTGTTAATTCTTCATTATCATCTTCAATTTCCATATCTTCTTCAAATTCTACTATCCCATCATTCTTCCTTAATTTCTCTCTCAACCCTTCCTTTTCTGATCTCTCCTGCTTATCCTTATCTTTTATCTCTTCTTTTCCTTCTATTTTCAATTATTCTATTCCTAATTTTTACTCCATTATTCTAAAAAGTGCCTCTAATTCCCCCTTATTCTACCTCCTCTCAATTTCTGTTCCTATTAGGCCTATCATTTTCTTTATTTCATTCTCTGACTCCTTCGTAACTTCATCGTCTGTTTCTTTTTTCTCAATCTTCTTAGCTTTAGCAACACTATCTCTTTCTAAATATCCATTCATTTTATTACTAAACATATCGATCTCATATTTTACTCTTTCTTGAAATACTTCAGATGGTCTTTGAGTTTTCTTCAACTCTTTTGTTACAGCTAATAACAATGAATTTATTACTTCAATCGATTTCCCTTCTTCACCAGGTAATTTAACATCTTCTTTCACCTCTTCTTTCTCTACCTATTCCTCCCTAAACACCTTCATTAGCGATAAGCAATGCATTGATAATCTTTATATTTTATCACTATTCTCAAAATCAATCGTTTCTTCTCTCTACCCCAAATTCAATATCAAACTCGACAGCATATTCTCCTTTTTTCCTGAATTCTTAATAGCATTATCTGCAATCTCTTTGATCTTCTCCTCGATTCCTCCTTATCCTTCTTATTATCCATCTAAAATAACCTGCTTTAGTTGTTCTTTTGCACTGCATTAATAATATTCGCTAAGAACAATTTCAGCAATCTTCTCAATGCTATCAACATTTCCTCTAACGGACTCTTCGATTTGATCTACATTAGCACATAATTCCTAACGAATTTTCTGGAAATATTCCCTGATTATTGCAGTCCATGTCAGATTATTCTTTCTGCGGATTGCGTACGTTTTGATTTACTCAATCAAATGTTGATTTTTGATAAATGGGTAGTTAGGGAATATCGTGTCCTACCCGTCTTCTAATATTTCAGAAATCTTTAAGAATTATCCTTCAGATTGTGGCAACCCATCAACGCAGTCCTGACATTAATAGAAGGATGCGGAAGGAGATTCAACTGGAGCTATGCGGATAAACTCGCATAATTTATTGTGAAGCGGACAGGTTTACAGAGAATCAAGCACCTTTATCGACTTCTACAGCTATTTTACTTTAATTTCCTCAGCCAAGCGCTAGCATTCAGCCCATTATTGAGCTAATTATTGTTGCTGCTATCGCTGCTATGCTATGATAATCTATCTCTAAGCCATGAAATCAACACAAATTATTATACTTTTATTACCAAAATAATTTCTCTTTTTTTATTGTTCTTTTTATTTTTCCTATTAATCTCCCCCTCCTCTAAAAATACAACAATATCTCTTATTCCCTCCTCTAATTGTAGCAACGATTACATAAATACCTCCCCCCCCGTCTCCCCTCTTTCTTATCTCAAAATCAACTTGTAATTCCTCTTCTCTCAGTATCAAAAAAAACCTACCAATTATTAGTTTTTCATTCGATTTTTACAATATTTACCACATTCACAAATATCATCAACAACAATATCAAAATATCCTCTATCAATATCCATTCCACTCTATCTCAAACTCCAAGTCCTCTTGTATGTCATCTAGAAACACACCAATCCTAATATTTTTTGATATGTTAATTTTTTCTTTCGTTCCTTGAGTGATGTTATCCATGGATTCATCAAAAATATAAAACTATTTTTTTTCTAGACATATTCTAAACACAATCACAGTCAATTTCTTATTCAATATCTCTCCATTAAGATAATCACCTAAGAGTATTCTTCTAGCTCCTTTCCCAATCAACGAATCAAAGTTATTTTCTCTAATATTCGGTGGATTTAGACGATCATCATACAACCCAATTGAAATTCCTTTATGACCTTCTAAAGGTTTCTTAAATATGCATCTAAACGAATATTATTTCTCACTCGTCAAGAGATTACTTCTGATTATCCCAGTTGTATGTTTGCTGCAAATAAAATGAGATCCTGAATCCGTTTAGCTGATTTAAATACTCTTACTCGATCCAAGAATGATTTTCCATTCAAACAACTAATCTGTAAATTCCTTAGAATCACCAGCAAATGTGTCTAAAGTCTCATCTTCTTCATTAAACGCATCTTTTTGCTAAAAGAACTCATTGAGATCAACTAATTTATCCATACTTCCACTTAGATTTCCAGTAAAATCCTATAAAATAGCATCAACAACATTCCCTTAAGCTTCTTGTTTTGTAACAATCTAGTTGAGAAATTTGCTTTAACTTGCTAATAGATCCAATAGCTAACTCTAAATACTGTTTAACTAAGATGCCTCCATATTGTTAAGAAAATTAAACTTAGATTATTATTTTTAGATATCATTATTCGCAATAATTTTCTGTTTTCCCTTTTGGAATAATTGAAAATTGTTTAATTGTAAAATCATCTTTTGCGAGAATTCTTCAAAGAAATTGGTATCTTCAAGCTAATCAGATCTTAAACTAAAATCCTTCTCCAATGTATTAATTACATCTTCTTCTCCATTCGATGGTCTGCCCTGTGATTCCTTATTAACTCCAAGTGTTAAATCATTTAAGATTTTGTTATATAATATCTCCCTTTTCCCAAAATCATCTAATGTTTTACGGATATCTTCCATACTTTTATGTTAGTGTTGTTCTTTCCATACAAATTACTTATTCATCGCATTATTCTTAATCTCTTAACTCTTTTTAAACTCCTAAATCGTCGCAAGAATACATATACTAGTATCGATATCTCTCATAATCATTTAAATCTTCTCTATTAATTCATTTTTGCACTTCTCTATTGCAAAACTCTTGTCCTTAATGAAATTCCTGCAATATTCATTAATCGACTCCTTCTAAGCCATGTTCAATTCCTCTCCTTTATTTTACTTATCCATTAACATCTTGATCCTGAAAAAATCTAATTCCTCTAATATACCGCTAGGAAATTCTCCTAAAACTTAAGAAATCGACAGAAGATATGATTCTTCTAAATCTCCTTCCAACAAGCATGTTTCACATTTTAGGCATACAGTGTTGGTCTATTCACCTGTTTTGCTAACTGGATCGATATAGATAAACAGAACTTCCTTGTTTTAATGAACACTGCAAGTTCTTAGATGATCAAATGTTTTAGATAAAACCTATGGTTTGCTTTTGACGTTCGAAGAATGCATTGCAATATTAGCGCTATTTAGAGAAATAATATCTCTAATTTTTTACTTCAAGAACAATTTAGTATTTTATAAATTAATTTATGTTATAATATATTTCTTAGCGAGATAAAGAGAGAGAGAGAAAGAAAGAGATAATTACTATAAAATGTATTTGTTTATTAACAATCTTACAAATGACATAATATATATTACCAACACAAGATGATAAAGAGTTGAATAATCTGGAGAATAATATTTTATGAATATATTTTTAAGATATTTTTTCAATATTAAAATCCTTTATTTCTCATAAGAGATATCAATTTGAAATTTCTAAAGATATTTCGCAGTATTTAGATAACAAAAAGATACTTTCGTTTGAAAATAATTAAATGAGAAACCTAACAAATATGGCTAATTCTTTCTGTCGATTTATGTTGGGTTGGGAGGGAGCTATGAATGCAAAGGGTCCATGATTTAGTTATTTATTTATTAATTCATTCATTTTTTTTACATATTTTTGCAATTTGTCTGTATTATTTTGCTATTCTAATAGTAATTATTTTTCATTTGTAGTAGTATTATGTCTGTTATTATGGTTGTGGTTGTGAGTGCAAGTGATTAATGCTCTCTTTTTAAAGCAAGGAAATCAACTACTTGTAACTTTAAGAGATCTAGCAAAATACAGCAAGATATAATAATGAAAATAAGAAAATAGTCAATATACCTTATTTCTAGTTTGATCTGATTCTTCGATTGTGCTGTCTAACTCTGCCTTTTCTGCTTTCTGTCTGTGCAGCTAGCCTAACAAGCAGAAATAAAACAAATATTCCTGTTTTTAATTGCGATTTTTGTTGGATTTTTCTAACAATTCTAGAGTTTTACATTTTATTCATCTAATGTTATTTTTATTCTCATTTTATTTTTGACGCTTACCTTCAAGAATACTCAGCCTTTCTGAGAGTATTACAAGTTCATTTTCTGTTTTAATATATTCTTATTCTTCATCTGCTATTTCTTAATCGATGCGCTGCTTCTTCTCAGCCATATCACTTAACGCATCGATGAGCTATGCTAAGTTATTCTACATAGTTTCAGATGTTAGTTTACTCATTTTTGATTAGCCTCAATTTTTCAAACAAAACAATCAAAATCAATTTTGCAATTTACTAATTCACTTGCAAAAACAAAGATAATTTTCAAATAATTTGATTTTTTTTTGAATAGCTTAGTTTCTTGGATCTTTTGGTGTGCTTAATAATCTTCAAAATTTCCATTGTTTTATCAGTAATATTAAGGGGGGGG
>Ga0302271_10001661_pt1 | contig 21118 bp, 9 predicted proteins | sample III_Bog_N1_1_FD_198767 | JGI IMG/M metagenome (GOLD analysis project Ga0302271, IMG submission 198767) | Peat permafrost microbial communities from Stordalen Mire near Abisko, Sweden - III_Bog_N1_1 | ecosystem: Environmental > Terrestrial > Soil > Wetlands > Peat | place: Sweden: Abisko... | reverse complement strand
AGCTATCAAGCTTAATACACTCCTCTCTCTCTTTCTCCTTATTTTTTTTTGGGGACAAATAATTTTTTCTTCTTGAAGTCTATCTTATTTTTTAGAAATGCAACAATGTGTTCAAAAGTATTAAATCAAGAATTTCAGTTTTCATTTAGTCTTTTGGAAGCTATCAAGCCTTTTTTGGTTCTTTCTTTATCACATTTTATGCATTATTTAGTTAACTTCTCTTTTATTTAGTTTTTATCAACAATCTCTTTTATTAGTTAATTTGTTCTAATACTATCTAAAATGTGTTAAAAATAAATAATTTATTTTATTTTATTTAAAACACTAGAAACTCACTGACTATTAATTGACAGAGGGTTATCCAAAACAAAAATTCATTTGGGATTTTTCTTTTTCTGGACATTTAATTGAAGATTCAATGAAATAGAAAAAGTTTTTTCTTTTTTCTTCATCCGAATTACACATAACTTTCCAAATTTTTGACAACTTCTTATTTTTTATAACTAACCTTTATGATATTTTCAAAGTTAATAAAAATTATGAAATATTTCTTGCACTGGCTTTAATATCTAAGAGGAAAAATTATTATTTTTTGAAGATTTGTAAAAGCTTTTTCTGTAAATAAAACAAAATAACTAGCCAAATTGAAAAAGATAATAAAACTACTGAATCACAATCAAGGGTTTTGACAGAGGAACAAAATCTACTTTTAAATAAGGTCTCTTAAGTTTATTTAATCTGATTGAATTAAAAGTTAAAACTAGGTTGTTGTCATTCACCTAATAATCAAAATCTACTTTTGTGTATTAGTATAAAGAAAGCTGATTTTCAATTCCACTATTTAAATAGCTAATTCATTTTAAAAGGCTTCAATAAAGCAAGAATAAGGAAGGATTTCTTTGGGAATTACCTAATCTGTTTATAATATAAAGTCTTTTAAAATATCATTATGTAACCGACAAAGATAATTTGTCATAGTAGCTTTACAAGGCAACTGAAATATCACTAAATAAAGGTCTTGACGTTGATTCTTCATTCCAGCAGGAGTTAATTATCATCTTTATTTCTTCAGGACATCTCGCATTAATAGGCTCTCTTTGTCCTTTGGTTACTCTTTCAAAAACCTCTCCTAAGGGAATATCGTTGAAGATATTTTTATGATGAACTATTTCCCACAGAACATTTCCAAACATGTAAACATCAGATGACGAGGAATAATTACTCTTATTTAGCATTGATTCAGGAGCATAATGCCTCGTGCTACCTCGAACAATAGTACTTTTGTCTTATTCAATGGCGCTGAGACCAAAATCACATATTTTTAAAGCAAAAGTTCTTGGCCCTGAACAAATGAACAAATAAAGAAAGAATTGCAAAAGTAAATGAAATAAAAACTCATTGATAATGCGTTACCTTCACTATTTCTTATTGGTGAAATAAGGATATTTTTCACTAGAATATCTCTGTGTAAGAACCCTTTCTTTGCCATATAATCTAATCCTTTGCACAATTCGCTAAGAGCCAAAACAAGCTCTAGCCAAAAAGGATTATCTTTCCAGTTATTTAGTTTATTAGAAATGTAATCTAGTAGATTTTAGTTGTCGACTAGCTCTAAGATTATTAATAAATAGTTTAAATATATGCTAATCCCAATTAATGTAATAATGTTAGGGTGTTCCAATTGAGCTAAGACCCTGACTTCTCTCTAGAAACACTTGATGCCTAGAGAGTTATCTTTTTCAATCGTATAAATTTTAACAGCAACGTCTTTGCCCTTGTATTGTCCTTTAACAACATTTGCTTGAGCTCCTTTACCTAATTAATACTAGTTTTTCTCCAGTTGATCTAGCTCAGAATATTAAATTATTGGAACTTCATCTTGCACAATATCTTTTAGATTCGCAGTCAAGACATATCTAGATGTGCTTTTAGAACCAAAATCGCTTGTAGGATAGTTGATGCTATTTTCAATATGGTATTAATATGTCGGCAAAGAAACAAAGGAAGAATAGTCCATACCTTCATTGCACATCTATCTTATCTCGGAAGATGAAGCTAATTTGCAAGACTCACTACTAAATTTTGACAGAATGAATGTAGGTGCATCTTTCTTTTTTGAAAGTTCTTCGATAAGACTCAGCTATTCTTCTTCAGTTTCTGTATTTCTTTTAGCATCACTTACTACGATAATGGTGCTTGATTTTGAAGAGATGAAATTTCTATCTATTTTATTTATTCCAACAACTTAAATAACTTAGATTTGCTTATTTTTCTTGGAAGAAGCTAATCCAAATTAATTATTTAATTCTTCTCCTAATCGTTTAGTAGCATGATTAATCCCTTTATTTCTTTAGGAATCAAAGAGATAGCTGTAAACATCAATATCTAAATAATCCTTAACAAAGAGTTTACACATGTTGAGTCTGTGTAAATCTAATTCTTTTAAGTTATCCTCCTTAATTCTTAGTTTCTTACTCAAATTCGAAATACCTGAAGGAATTATAAAACTTCCGACATAGTTTATCTCAGGCCTATTGGTGGTTAAATATTATTTTGCTGCATTGAGAATAAGGAGATGTTGAAGAGAGATAGGAAAAAAGGATCCTTCTAGAATCAGCACTACATTTAGCAATGACTTACTAGGTGGAGATACTTTTGTAAAGCTCCTTTGTTCATCTTGAACCTTGTGCTTTCAAAAAATCAAGTAAGTGAAAGTGAGCTATCAAAGTGCATTGATATACCTCTTCAGGAAGATTATTCATTCTAATAAAATATCAGATCAATTACTTTTAGAAAATATTTAATGAGAACAGAAAAGCTAATTGAAATGAATGCAATTCTCTCTCCTCTTATTTTGTAGTTTTTTTTTCTTTTGAGAATTAGATAAAGTAGAAAGGTACGATTACAATAACAACAAAAACATATTTTAATGGAGAGGTAATAAAATGAAGAAACTTCAGGAAAATTTAACTCCAAGAGCATTAAACTAATTGGGTCTCTGAATAATTTTAGAATTATCGGTTCTTCCTTCTTCGGGTGGAACAGCTGATTCAATTTTTCTGGAAACATCACTGATGCGCTCAATTTCAATTTCCTTTTTATTTTTTTCTACGACAAAATTCCACTTTGAGTCATATTTATCCAGAGTCTCCTAAATTAGCCTAAGGGAATCTTTTTTGAGGATACGATTTATGTCATTTGCAACAACAAGAGAATGGTATGATCCGCAAGCCATCTAATTTGAATTTGTTAAAAAGAGACAATACTTAAAATAATCTTTACGCTGTAAGTAGTGACATCTTAGAGATAAGTTATTGGCCTTGGAATTGAATTGTTTGAGCCTGTTTCTCCTATGCCTAATTATCCATGTTTATTCATACCTAAATAATAACAAAATCGTTAATTTGATATTGATCAATTCATATGCCTTACCCCAAGAAAAAAGCATGTAATGTTTGGTATCAACAACGACTAGAGCTAAAGAGTGATTGTGACCACATGAGACGTGTAAAACAGGTATTTAATTGAAACAATCCATTTTCTTTGGAATGAATACATCAGGGCTTCCTCGCTATAACTCAGGAGGCTTGTATTGATCTAATAAAACAATATTGAAATTATCTAAATATTTAATAAGATTGCTTACCAAGGAGGCTATCTTTAGTGATTTTAATGGGTTCTTTTTCAAGTCCAAGCTGATTTGAATCGTTCAAACCGCAGCATAAAATCTTTCCAAAACAATATAAGAGTTTGAATATGAATTAAAAATAGTTTTATTTATTGTAAAATGAAAAGGGCATAATTTCTAACCAAACCAAGCAAATTGACTATTTAAAATATTGATATTACCTCCTTGTTTTAGTTCATGAACATTGAGAATGTTTGTCCGGAGTATATCTAAGTAAAAAACAATATTAGTAATTAATCTATTCATACTATTACTCACCTTCTCTATTTTATTCAGTCTTGGAACTAATTAAGGTTCGTACGAAGGATAATCCTATTGATGTCCAAGACCAATCTGACCGCTCATATTATAACCCCATCCATAAACTTGTCCATTGAGGGCAAGAGCAAGACTGTGTGCCTCCCCTGCCGCAATTTAGATAACACCCACACCGTCAAGCAGGCCTCGCACTCTAAGTGGAGAGGTGAGGTAAGATCGTTCGCTTGTAAAATATTTTTTTTCTAATCCTAGCTGTCCTCCTTCATTTCTGCCCCAACTGTATATTTAGCGATTTTTAGTGAGAACAAGTGAATGAAGACCTCCGCACGTGATAAATTCCACTCCCAAACTTTCAAGAGATTCAATAATTTTTGGGGAAGCTTAAATTTATTCATCACCATGGCCTAAAAGTCCTCCTTCTCCTAAAAAAAAATAAGAATTTTAATGGCATTTTGACTTATTTTCTGAGACAAATTCTTACCATTCCCCCAACTAAAAACAGATCCTTTGCTATCTAAAGCCAAAGTATGCTCAGAACCACAAGAAACTTATACAACTTTATTTAGATCTGGAATTGGAGAAGGATAAAAAACTGCAGCCGAAGCACTTTCTCCAAGTCCAAGCTACGAGTGAGAGTTATCTCCCCAAGCAAGTACATTGCCGTAATATGTAATCGCAACACTGTGCTGGTATCCACAAGCAACAGAAGTGATGATAACATCTTTTAAGGGCACAACGAGCTTTGGATAATTGACTTTAATCTTTTTTGCCAAGGCAGCTTAGTTTACATCAGCAAAAACATTGCCCATTTAACCTTGAGTATTTTATCCCCAAGTAAACATGACTCCGACTGATTCTTTTTTGGAGAAAGTATAATTGTCTTTCTCGAGTATCTGCACAATACTGCCTGATTAATTGGATGTACTATATTATTTATTGAAGTATTCTCCTTTTTGAGATTTTGGAGTGCTTTCTCCCTTGTCCTTCATTCAAAAAATCTCATAAAATATTTGATTTTATTATTATAATAACTTACTACTGAGCCTGAAACTGAAGAGCAAGAAGAACTTGGATGAAACTATTTTTGCATAATTGAGAGTTAGAAAGCACTCAAGCTCCTTGTTTCCCAAAGAATGCCTGTTTCTTTAGAACTTGGAAGGTTATTCATGAGCCATGTGAAAATATCTGAATTTTTCTTTAGAGTAGAACAAAGCACTTCTAGCATAGGAGAATTTTCATTTAAATTTTGGTTTTCAGTCCAGTGAGAAAATGGAATACGTGTTGTGGTATTTTAATTTTCCCATGCGAGTTTTTGCTACGTAGAGAACGGATTCTAATAGACACTGTTTTGAAATTTAAAAGAGTTAAAGGCATTCTGTTACATGCTGAACTGAACACTATCATATAGCTCTTCAATATACTCCGCATCGTGCTTCTTTCCTTACAGACGAGCTACAATTCCTATTCTCCATAAGATAAATAATTCCCATGGGAGAACTTGGTTTCCTCTCCCTCTAGGATCACCATAGAGTCTGTGAATTGAAAGAAGAGCCATAATATATGATTATTCACATTCTAAAAGAGATTTTGTTTCTTGAAGGACTCCGCGCAAGGTGTATACAACAATGAAGAGCTCTGCTTAGAGAGCATAAGTATTTGAAAGAAATGGCTATATTTTTTCATTCATAATAGTCTTTACGATTTCTTCATCTTCATTTCCTAAGAAACACAAGTAACCTAATGAGAAAGTTACTCAAACAAAATGCATCTTACCTATGAAGAAAGAATCAAAGAGCTAATAAATATAGAAATCCAAAAAAAAGCTATTTTCAGATTCAAGGCAAGAGAGGTTTCCAAATATGCAGCTCAGGAAAGAAACAATATCTTTGAGGGTTTCTCCATTCGGTAGAAAATAGGAAGATTACAGAATTCTGCTATTTGTTTCATTGCTACCTTAATCAGTAATTTTGTAGAGTGCACTTGGAAGATAGATCTTGGCTTGGCTTAAAAAATTCATTTAGTTATTTTCAAGAAAGAAAACAATAAGAAAAAATGGTACTTTTCTCCTTTGAAGTGTGATGATTTAATGTAAAATAGATAGGCGATTTCTTTGACTGAAAGATAAGGAACAGAAACGTAGTGGATAAGTGAGATATCAGAAGTTTTAGGTGAGGAGTTTCTAATCAAAAAGTAGTATTTATCATTGCGAATATTATGGTTAAGCTCTGCTGAAAAAGTTATCCCGAAAATTTGTGAAACTGATTAAAGAAAAAGACTCGCATTTTATTAAGCCAAAGCAATAATTTCTTTAATCAGAGCATTGCTAAGGAATCTCGCTTTATCTTCTTGGTTGATAACACTCGATATAAACGGGATGCTTTTGAGTCTTCGAAGATTGATAGATTCAATAATTTCTGTTAAACTCTCCCGATCATCATTTCCCTTTATTACAATATTACAAATGAAGAAGCAATTAAGATAATTCTCAGTTACCTAATCTCCTTTCAAAAGAAAGACAAGTAAACGATTCAAGACATTGCGAAACAGAATATCTGCAAAAATATCATTTCTTTCTGAAGAAGAATCGTCAGCAGGAGAGGCAGAAGTTCCGATTTAACTTGGAGATGAAATGCAGCTGAGAGAGTTTTTTTATTAATTTATTTCTAATTCAGCTGTTTTAATAAATTTAGCTATGAGTGCACTAGTCTTTGCTGTCACTATGGTTTTAAGAGCTCTCGAGAGGATATCACATCCAACTATTGCTTTTGAACTAAAATAACAAGATTTCAAAAATAAAAAAAGCAATAAATATAAAACTATTACGTTGGAGTTTTAAGTAAGGAGTAGACTAAGAATTGAAATCGCAAGTTCAATCCGTGTCTATGAAATAAATCTCCTAATGATTTACTGTTAACAACTGCATCAGATGTTTCAAGATCTTTCACAACCAGTTAGATCTATTTCTGATAGATTTGTAATAATTTCCTTTCGCGGTTATCTTTGAGTTCTTAATAAGAACTTAAGTTTTTACCTTACTCAAATGAGCTTTTAAAAACGAATTATAATAAAAACACATTGTAAATCAGCTTTACTTATGAACGTTTAGCATTTGAGAATCCTCAACAGAGCAAATCAATTAAGGGAGAATCATAGCATCTTTAGAAGAGAGTTTAGCAAATATTAAGACATTACCATAAACACTGTTTATTTCTCTAAAAAGATAGGAGTCAAATTCAATATATTGATTGGATGGATTATATTGTACTTTGACTTTTTGGTGGCAGTGGAGAGAAGTTCTGTTGCTCTGCGATTGATAAAATATTATTTTGAATCTTGTTGTGGCATGAATACCATTTTAAATTGCCAGCCGTGCTTTTTAAAGGATACTTAATCGAATTTCTGAGAGGCTGAAAATTATCCAACGCCATTCTACTATTGAATTTTATCTAGTTTTAATTAATTAGAGCTTTGATCTTAAAATTTGAATTCTTTATCATTAAAATCAAGAGCTGCTTTCAAAGCTCCAATTTCTATAATCCCTTCCTTTGGAGCTTATTAGAACTAAATAGGATTGTTTGTATCTTAACTAATAGGAAACATGAGAACAGATTCAGCCTGCTACGGTAATAATTCTTAAAAATTCTAAATCATAAAAGTGATTTCTGAAACTTAATTAGGATTCGCTCCTTCTTAAGGTTTCTATAAAAATCTAAGATTGTTTTCTTTGAGATTGCTTAATAAAGGATGGTTTATAAAAGGTGAGCGTAAGCTGAATCCACCTAAATTACCAGACAAATACTGTTAGAAGAAGATAAGAACAAATTAACTTACTTTAACGAATAATAGATTCCTCAAAGGTATTATCTTAAGTGAAGTTGACTGGAGTTGCGTAGAGAATGAAAGAGGCATTTTCAACATAACAAATTAAAGGGAGGACATAATTCACAAACACTGGCTGAGGGGAACCAACATTATTAATTTTAAAAGAAAAATCTCCTTGAAGGAACTCAATTCCAATATGTTTTAATGCCTTAATTTCTCGTTTGATGGACTTGCTTTTGTTTTTGGAGACTAGTCTAAAATATACCCCCTTCCAAATGAGTCCAAGCAACCACCGAGGAGAATAAGCTTCTGGGAGATTTTCACAACACATGCTTTCTATCTAACAAAATATTACAAAGGGGAAATGGTAAGAAAACAGACTTATTTTATTTGAATTGAATTTACAAGTGAGACAAAGGGAGTTGTAGGAGCTGAAGAAGCAATTTATTATTTTGGATTCATAGGTGGTACATATTAAGGCTATGAAGATTATTGAACTTAAGATTAATAAGATTTTAGAGGGATAGGCTCTAGAGGATTTTCACTACGTTCCGATGAAGAAGGTCTACTTCCAGCATTGCTTGTTTTTCGTTTCTTGTAAATCATCTATTGAGGAGGGTATTCAAACATTTAGCCTGAGAATTAATTGTTGAAAACAGTATTCGAAACTGAACTCACAAGCAATCGAAAATGTTCGTTTATTGTGACCAGCTTTTTGTAAAAGACAGTTTCTTGCATGTTAATGTTTGCCTTGTTTGCTTGATTCTTTTCCTAAAAAAAGATAATTGAATTGCTTTGTAACCTGAAGAAGATAATAAAGAATCAATATTTTACTCTATAAAAAGAAGCAAGTTCCATATACCAAGCTCTTTCTTTCAGTGAGACAATCTATTAAAACATATCTGCAAAGGGATGGAAAGCTATTTTCGCATCTTTTTCTAATCGTCTTTATTGATATTGAGCAGAGTACTTTTCTGTAAGTTTCGACCAGTCTTAGAACGATGAATATGCATTTTTAGGATCAATATCATTTTATTGCTTTTTTCGCTAAAGGAAATATGCTCTACTCTCCTTTTCATTGAAAGTAAAGTAAATTTCAGAGTTATATTTAGCTGGTTTCAATTAGTTTTTCTATTTATTTTGATCATTGAATACAAATACATCATTTCTCTACAAAGTGCTGCTACCAAATTACACCTGGCTTTCCATGTGGATACTTTGACGAATTACAGAGTTACTTTTATCATTGTTTTTTAATCTACTCTGGAGTATTTATTCAAAATTATCAAGGCTGTCTTCAATAATATTAGCTTGAGTCTATTTTGGTAATTCACTTTAGAGAGTTTACTTTGTTTGCTGTCCATTTTAACTAACAGCAAAGTTGTTTTAATCTTTTTCAAAATCTTTTGAAAGTTCTCTTCCTTTGCTCCTTTTTCTCTGAATGGCATGCTTAGGAAATTCAAGTTGAATGTCTTATTCTAGAATATCTTTTTCGGGCATGAATAGTTGCTAATCGATTAAGGCTGTTTTCCCAAGGATCTCTTTTCCAGATGTTACTAAAGGAGCAGTTTATCCTTCATATTCGTGCTTTCTGACTGTTAGAATTTCATTGAATTTGCTATTGGTATTAGAAGGCAATGTCTAAAGAACTCTGGTTTCTGTCTGTAAAACAGAAGTTAAAATATTTTCAAATATAAAAAATACGTACCTAGTGTTCTTAAGTGCTTCTAGTTGGGTGTTCTTGGATATTTTTGGTTTGTCCTTACACATTACCAGTCTATTGATTAGCACTATTTAACTTTTCACTGTTTCCATTTCTCATTTATTTCATTTCTAATGATCCTGCTTGCTGCCTTGTTTTATCATCTAATTGCTAAGTATTCTAGCCTTTTCCTCCCTATTTTCCAGCAGGTTAGACAGTTCCACAGCAGCTTCCCATTCCTCAAAAAGTAGAAACTAAAAATGATATCTAATTTATCTTTATTATTATTGATTTGCCTTTGAAATTATTTGTGCAGATACAATTACACTTTATTGTTAAGAGATTTTAATTTATCATTCATCTCTTTGATATTAGAGTGACATACTATTTCAAAAGAGATGATGATGAAGATAATTTATTTATTTAAAATCAAAGTTGATCATTTTAAAAATTAAATTTGATACAAATCATTCAAAGATTGAAAAAGAAAGTAGAATGTTAAAAAATTGAATGTATGCTACTCTTTTTGAACATTAAACAGTGAAATTGTGTTGGTTAATTTACTCACAAAAGAAAAACACTTATGAAACAATACCATCAATCAAATAAATCAACTTTTGAAAATCCTTTTTTGTTTTGAAAGCAAACAAAAAGAGAATTGTCTGATAATTCAATTGCTGTGCTATTCTTAATTTTCTATTTGATTTATTTCGCTGTGAGCAACTTCATTTTCATCTAATTTAATAATTTTCTCTACCGAATCTCCTTATTATTAGTCTACCGTTTGATTTTATTCTTATGGGAGTTAAGTTTGTTGATCCTAGACTACTTATTATTCTGATTCCAGGATCTCTTCTACCATGCTGTCTCTTCCTTTTTCCAAAGTATTTATATCTTCGTTTGATAAAGATTTAGTAGAAGATGTATTTTCAGCTTAAGTATCTTCTGTTTTTTAGTTCTTTGAGCTATTCAGTGAAATCGATTCTATTTTGATTTAATATTTCTGACATATTTTAGATATCTTCTCAAAAGCTTAAGCTTAAACTAAAATAACAAAAATTATGTCACATTTTAGAATTCAATAAATATTTTACTTGAAAAGATTTCTTCTGCTAGAAACAGTTTTACAATGTTTTCTAAGGATTTACGAATTACTTCACATATTCCCTTTAATTAGTTCTCTTCTGCAAATTTAAACATTTCAGCAAGATTCATGATAAAACTAATTAGAAAACTCTCTGAAAATCTTTCCTTATTGATCCATCCAAGATAGAGTTTTTCGAGAATTGTAACGTAAGTGCCAATTAATAGCTCACTCTTGTAGACCAATACTTTATTTTAGCATAGCCTTATCTAAAATAATAAAAATAGTAAATATTTATTTGTTTAAATTAAAGTTACTCTATCATAGATAAGCTTGAGTAGTTCATCTCCAACCCACTTGTTTTTGAGTTAAAGAACTCCTTTGTGAATGGCACTGAGTAGAATTTCAGTCGAAGTTTCATTCCATTCTCTCATGCAAGAGATAGAATTGAAAAGAGCCAGAACAATCGCAATATTCATTTCTCCTAGAAAAAAAAAACTTTTAATAAAAAACATTCAACAATTTTTAATTACTTTCATGAGATTTCATGTGAGTGACCCTTTATTCTTGCGAAGAAAGAAGAACCTAAACCGTCTAAACCACCCAACTCTCAGCTTCAAGAATCTTAAACACTTTGGATTTCACGAATCCTTCAAAGAACCTCATTGTTTTTTCAAGCGAAGTTGCATACTCAGTATCATCCTTGATTTCAGTTAACGAAAGGATAAAGTTACCTAGACTGTCCTTGAGAAAGAGACAATTTGCAACTACTTCTTCTTTTTCAAGATTTTTGCCATTTAAAACTTCTTAGATTTTAGCGAGTATCTTAAGAACTTAAAGATAAGATGAGGAGCGGCTAAAGGAGAAAAGAATATTAATTTAAATAATAATAAACAGTATTTTTACCAATCGTGTAGCTTATTTGAGATGATGAAGATATTGAGTTGCCTGTTGAATTCTTCGATGAGCAGAAGGGAGCAATCATCTAAATAATTCAATCCTTCTTGCAGACAATCATCAAATGAATTGAACTTATCACATAAATGCATGTGAGATATGCAAAGTTCCAGTAAGCAGAATTTGCTGAAACTGTGCATAAACGTTTTCTTCTTCTTTTTAAAGACTGAAAATTCATTCAGAGTAAAGATTAAATTCTTCAGTTCCTCAGAATCAATCTGCAGCAATAGAGGATCTGTTTTGTCTAGCTTTTCTCTGCTAAACCCTAGTTTTAGTAAAATGCATATTTTTTCCCAAACTTTCTCGACACGATCTGAGTTCGTTTTCATTATTTCAATGCACAGGTCAATTAGATGCGAGAATGTATGAGTACTTTGAGAAATCTTTTAGATATTAAAGTCGCTAAATTCGTGCAGAATCGAATTAATGAACTCTTCATACTCTTTGTCTTCCATAATTCTAACAAAACAAAGAGATTTATTAAACAATTAACAATCTTATTTAAGTGTTTTACTATGTAGAATTTAATATTCTGCGAGTAAAGTCATCCGATTAGAACCGCTTCGAGAAACAAGCCATCAACTCTGAAGGAATTTTCTATGATAAGGCTACAATGATCTTTTCTTCTTTTTCATCATCTGACTGCTCTTCTTATTCTAGGAATTTTGAGAAAATATCCAAGAAAGATCTATTGTTGTGCTTGTTTTGATTGTAAAAATCATTTGATTCTCTAATCTTTTTCACAATAGAATTGCATCTGATTGCAACACTGTCCTTAATAAAAGCGCTTCTAAGTTTTGTGGTTTTTACTAAAAGCTTTACTGCAAGATTCTTATTAAGTAAACTCAAAGAACTCGAAGCAATCACAAAGCATAGATGTAAGTATTATATTGACTTTTCATCAGACTCTGCAATATTATCGACTTTAGATTTCTCGAAGAAACTCTGAATAAAAACAAGATTGTACAAAAAAATATAAAAAATAATTAAAAGAATACCTAGAATATTGTGCTCAGTCGTTCAGGATCAGGATCTCTCGATGTGAGAGATACAAGAGAATCAACGAAAATTTAAACATTTCTTTCATCTAATTCAAAGAAAGTTGCTATGACTGCGTCCATATTATTTAGCAAAGTAGATAAAATCATATCAGTAACAGCCTTTTCTGAAACCAAGAGCTTTATTTTAGGATCGTTATCAATTTCTTCGAGTTGAGGCTCCATGAATGAAAGTTTGTTTGTATCTGTATTGAATTCGTTGTCCGATTCAAGGTAGTTCCATATTATTTGAGTTGTATCTAGGGAAGTATGAAAGTTTCTGCATTCTTTGATTTCATCTAATTGAATGTTATAGTAGCACTCCAATACAAAATCTTTAGGCAAATCAGTCTTTTCGTTAACTCCACTAACTTGCTTTACAAATTATTCAGGAAGCATTTTCTTTTCATTGTTGAGATTGTGTAAATCAGAGTGCAACATCATTAGAGCAGCGATATACGTGTAAGTTGAATCACTCGATAAAAATAGGCTCTAAAGAAACAATAATTTAATAATGTTTAAATATAATATTAATATATACCTTGTTGTTTTCGTAGTAGGAAAGAGAGAATGCTTCTAGAATTCTTAAAACCTGTTATGATTCTATGGTAAGTTAGATGAGAAAAGAAACAAAAATTAAAATACCTCCAGTCATCAGAAAAGTAGAGAAAACAATTCGCGTTGCTTCAAGGATTGAAACTTTTGAAAAGTTTAGTAGACCTATATACTTCTACAAGCAGCGAGCATGAAACTTCTCTTATCCTCCGAGTACCTCCAGCATATGCTTTTAGTTGACATCGTGAAAAACACGAAGAAACTTAACAATTTATTCAATAGATGTCTCATCGAGATTCTTAAAATCCTAGACTTATTTAAATCCTGCGATTTTATTCAAGAATTTTTTGGAACTCTCATTGAAAGTTGTTGATAGATCTTCCCATTTAAGCTTACACTATGAATAAAGACGGAAATATTCGAGCACTTGCTAAGAATCCTCTTTTTGGGTTTACTCTGGGAGATTCATAATTTACATAAGCAAATTACTAGAGCAGGCTTAAATGTAGCTGAGATCATCTTTTTCTTAGCGTGAACGAGATAACTCAATAACAATTTTTAGGATTTCAAGAAGGATCGGCTGATTCTGGAAGAGGAAATCATTCTTTGAAAAGATGTAAAACAGATTGCTACGATCTCCTAGAAACTTATGAAGGAACGTCATTAGACATAAGAATTCTGCAGTAACTTCCTTTTCTTCTTTGCGTTTGAGACATTGTTTTAGTTTCAGATAAACGATTTAACCAAATAAAAAGCGAGTGTGGATAGTATCTTCAATCAATCCACTCTTGTAAATATCGAATACTAGCTCAAAGGCTTGTAAAATCTTAGAGTAAAGCCCTACACTTTCTAACCTACTCAACTTTAATAAAAAATAAATAATTATCAATAATAATAGGTACGTCAAATTTACTTTGGATATCATAAAAAGAAAATCTCTCTAGATTAGCTTTGTGTGATTCTAGAGAAGGCCATTCTTTTTGAGGCATTGCACAGCAAAAATCAATAGATTGAAGGGAAGCTCAAGTGCTTTAAGATTTTCTTATGCTTTAGCAACTTGCTACGCTGATGAAGCAGCTTGAGTATATTGTTCATAGCATTTTTTAATTTTAGTTCTTAGTATTTCAATAACCTAGTCTATTCCTATTTTTATAACAAATACTTAAACATCTCTGAAATGAAACTATAAATATATTACTTTCATATCCTTCACTGTGATTGCTTATGATCCGATTGATAAATGAGACCATTGAAAAAAAAGAACTGTCTCGCGCCTGCTCTTTTAACTCGATACTTGAAATTTACTCTGAATCTTAAAAAAACTACCATGCTTGGTCAATAACTTCACTTGAAATGTAGCGAAGAGGTAGCTCCAAGATAGTCCTTATTAGCTTAATAAATGTAGATTAATAAACTAAATATCTATCTCATTTTTCGTACTTGCAGCTTCTTTGGAAAATAGATGTCGAAGGTTGAGTCATTTACAGAAACGCGGCTCATTTTTTGTATGATCTCAATTAATGCCTCTGAACTCATCCACTTTTGTTCAATAGTTTCTTCTATCTGAGTGTCATGTTCCTCCATGCAAGTATCTTACAAAATGATGTGAGATTTGAACTACATGCATACAAATAATGATACATTTGATGATTTTGTTGATGCAAGAAATGAGAGCAATATGGATGAATTCATTATTCTCTTCGTACTCAAACAGCTTTACTAAGATCTCTCTCAGAGAATATTGTTCTCGCTAGAAGACCACTAACTAAAACAGTTTCTCGAAGGATGCAGAAATATTTCCAGTTTATTTCTTATATTCTCGAATTCTCAAAAAAGTGATAACTAACTCCTGATCGATATTAGCACTCATCATTTTATTCGCTAATGTGTTAGTTTTGATTTTGTTTAAATCAGATTGTTTCTTCTTCTTTTTCTATGGTATTTCAACTCAAACAAAAGCAACTTTCTCTTTAAAAATCTTAAGGGGTCAATCATATCTAAGAGCGCCAAACAAAATTAGATGATTAATTGATTGACTAAAGTATCAATCAAAGGTGTTGAATTAAGAAATAAAATGTCTTCTTTCCACGTGGAAAACAATGAGCGAATGAATACAAAGGAACAATTAGCCTTAATCTAAATTCAATTTAACTCTTTCTTTAATTCAATTACTCTTCCTAAAAATAAATATTTAAAATATTCGTAATATCTTTAATTTAGCAAGGTATTTTACTTCTTAAGCTGATAAAAATAGTAAATTAAATGATTAATCGTTAAAGTGTCATATGTTGGGTACTGCTTTTAAAATAGAAATGAAATGATATTAGTAAGTAGTTTGGGGGAGAATCAAAAAAAAAATAGTCTAGGTAAAAGAGGAGCAGAAAAACGCCATTTGAAATCAATTAATAATATTTCCATTGTTATCATATGAGATCAATAAATTAGGCATCATATAAAGAAGTTGGAAAGAGTGAAGCACCTCCGAGCTAGAATGAAAGCCATTCCATTTCTTCTCTTGCAGTTCCTGCATAAGAGTTCACGATGAGCGGAGGAGGCGATGCAAACATGAACAGCTTCAAGATATACGGTTAGCCTTTGACAAATCAAGTTGCCTTCCAATTTGAGCAAACCGTGCTGAAAAAAAAGACAGAAGAACAGAATCTCAATTTCAACAGCACTCCCTCCGTGCTTTCCGAGCAGTCCATCGACAATGATAAAGAAGAGAACTGTACGTTCTTCCTACGTTTCTCAATATAAACTGAGATTCTTGTTAAATATTCTCCCAGTACTTAACAGCGTGCCGGTCATCAGAGACATCTTAATTGCATTCAAGCCGGCATAAAGTCATGCAATAACTCTCAAAGAGTTCCATGCGCTCTTTTGTAAAATGGGAATTTCTCAGACAAAGGTACTTAAATATTTCAAATAGAAAAGATATTTTTGAGGATTCATTACTATGAATGCTGTGAAGTGTTAAATCTATGAAGGGATTCAATAAATCAACTTGCCTAATTGCTCAATTTTTAACTGATAATTAAATCTATTTTGTAGAGTGAATCTGAAGAGATATTTGAGAGGATCAAAACAAATCCAAATGACCATGTTGATTTTTTTAGTAAGAATTTTCCTTCAACAATTCCGTTGCTAATTTGATCTCTAAAAGGTTTTGCGTTATTTGCATGCACTGACATCAGAAGTTTCAATTTGCAAATATTGCCTTAAAGCGAGCTAGTTTTTCGAATCGGTAATTTTATTTAAAAGTAGCTTTTAGTAATTATTACATAAGGGCTTGAGATATTCCGAGTTGTCACAGAAGAAGAAAATTTCTTCTCTCTGAAGTAGCTTATGAAATACTGCAAAGCTCATAAAGATCTCGATGTTGATTTCGTAACAAATGCAATATCTTTTTATTCAAGTTAACTTTTGTTACTTCTCAGATTTAACTCATGGAGCTTTTTAACTTCTACAATAATGCTCATTCAGGGATACTTAAGCGTAAATAAAATTTCGTTTAATATTTCTAGAACATTAGCCCCAAAATTAGAAATTCCCTTCAAGGATCATTTCTTAATCAGCTCTTTAGTCTGATTGGCTCAAATTGAATTTCTAGCAATTCCTCTCATCCTCTCACAAACACAACTCCCTCCAAATAAAACCCAACTTCTCATACAGTTTCGCCTGCAGAGGATAAAGTCTTGTATGCTTCTCCTACAGAAAAGAATAATCAATATAAAATTCAAGAAGCCCTACTGAATAATTTTCACCGTCCCTTTGAAATATCTGCCTCTATCTAACGAGAAAAGTAATTAAATTAAGTTGTCCTTCCTCCAGAACATACAATTGAAAATGAGCTTAATGACTATCTTCTCAGTAACAAACCAAAAGGGAAAGGATGGCTTTATCGCCTTAGCAAAAAAAAGGTAGGTAAATGGTCAAACCTTTTCTTTTTTATAAATCCTTCTACAAATATTCTTTCTTCTCTCAAACCAACCACACTAAAAAGATCGATAAACCTAGAAAACATAGAACTTTATAAATGTACTTTCATTGAAGTCTTAGAAATTAATGATCTTGCAAGGAAAACTAAATAAGAGCATGATAAAATAGCAAAATAACTTAAATCTGAGAGAGCTGATAGAAATAAAGAAGAAGAATAGAAAATATTTTTTGTTGTGGATAACAAATTAAAAAAGACATATTTGATCCGATCGGAGGAGAGCTTAGAAGTGATTTCTGTCATAACATTGCTTGGGAATAAAATGAGAGATTCCTCAAATAGTAAACAAAGAGAACTTTATTAATAGATTGAGCATGTGGAATTGGAATATACTGGAATTATTGATATTGCACTTTGCAAAAATAATTGTGTTAATGCATTTCATTCCAGCCTTAAAAACTACACCTTTAAATAACAGTATTTAAGCATCAGACAAGGTATCAAAAATGATTTGAAAACCAAGGTTTTTAAAGATATTTTTTTATGAAGAAATAGAAAAATATCAAAAAACAAAAAATTAAAGGAATACCCCATTTAGATGATATTTTACAGTTATCAATTGATCTAAAATAGCTTTTTAATTTATTATCTTTATTGTAACTTTCTCCAACAGCTCAAATTAGTTGATTTTTATTTAATTTTTGCAAGGTAATTTTATGATCTATGATGTCAAACAGAAGGACAAAATTGACCTACAATTATTTAATATAATTGTAAATAAGGACATACCTTATGCAGAATCTAATCCATTTTCTATGGCCTTAGAAAAAATAGAAACAGGCTAGGATCCTAAGAATACATAGGACAAATATAATACTAAGAGAGAAGATATTTTATTTGAAAATTTATTTGAAGATAAGGAAAAAGAAGAAAGCAGTTTCGTTGCATTTAACACTTAATAAAATGAATCTTATGTAGAAAAAGATGCAAAAATAGGTTAAGTTAATGTGAAGATTGCAGATAATATTCAATAACCAGTTAAGAAAACTGAATTATCAAAAAAAGAAGGGTTCTTTTCAAGAATATTTGGCAAAAAACCTTCCGTAAAGAAGATTGAAAGATTAGTATTAGCTGCAGATTCAGAGTTCAAGAGAAAACAATGGATTTTTACATTAAACTTTTATAAGTCCATAATCCTAAAAATTCAAAATGGTAAGATATTTTGCTCCAAACTTAATTAATTGTTGTATCAAAAAGGTGAAAAGCTCAGATTTTAGACAGAAGAGAATATCCATAAACATCACACAGTTGAGGGCTAAAGAGCTAATGAAAAATGGTAAGAAGAGGAAATAGAAGAACAACTGGAGGAAATCGGAGGATTACATGATATTGATGACAAAGATGATTACTACAATGTGTTTGCTCAAAAAGCACCTGAAACGGAAGAAGTTAAGGGATTAGATTAAGAATAACAAGGAGATGAGAATCGTTAAGATTCAAAGAGAAAAAAGAAAGAAAATGACTAAGAAAATTAAAAAAATTACTAAAAAAAGGGAACACAGAACACTCACGGAGACATCTATGAAACAAAAGAAAATAAAAAATCTTTTCTTTAAGAGATCACGGAAACCGCAGAAAAAAATGCGAATAGACTAGGTAAATTAATTATTATTTTAACATATTTCTCAACTTATTTAATGGTAACAGACTCTGAGGAAGCATTGCTGACATTGACATTTCCTAATTTCTTTGCTGAAAATAAATATTTATTGAAGCAATATCAATTACTAAAGAGAGATAATATTGTAATTAGTTCAAAATAAATAAGGACATATACAGATCAAGAACTTTGGGAAAAATTCGTGAAACATTTTTTCAGTTCTAACCATAAACATATCGATCTTTAATTGCAAAACTAAGAAGTACTTGACCATGGTTAACTTAAAAAGCTCGAGAATAGTAGTACAGAATATAATAAATTGGACGTTTTAAAGGAAAAAGGAAATTAAAAGCGTGAAGAATAATAAAGTAATTAATTGGATTATTGTGTAACAGATTTAGATGAAGAACCAACTGCGAAAAATGTGTTTAGCAATAAATACAGTTATGTTGTAAATAAAAATAAAATAATTTGATTCAAATGTATTAACCTGTTTTGCAGATTTGAAGCAAAATATTTGGTCTAAAATAAAAAATATTGGTTATTATGTATTTTAATTACTATTGGATAATTAACAAGATGTCTATTGTCTATCGTTATTTTGTTTGATTGGATAAAGAATTGAATTATTTCAAATAAACTTAATTTTGCATATTTTTGATGTTTTTGTTGTTTCTTGAAAAGAAAAGCCATAGAACTTTTCAAGGATTAATTTATTATTTTGCAATGACTCGCTATTGATTTGAGTTAAGTGTTTTATTGTTTTCCGCTTATCAAAGGAAGGATCTGTAGATTAAGAAGCATCTTTATCATGTGAAAGCTCTTAGTTTAGTCTGAAATTCTATATCACTGGAAAGAAGTTTGGGTCGGGAGTGAAATTTAGTGTGACAATACTCTCAAAGTAAGAGTTATCTTCATCCATTTTTTCAGCATGGAACATGATGCTGCAAGAAGTTGGTAAAACTAACCCATCGTAAGTTTTCAGATGCATACTGATTGTCTTGCGTTCTTACAGGCATCTTGTCATTTGATAGCATATTAGCACAGAAGAGAGATTGAGCAAAGATTCTTCATCTAAAAAGTTACGCACCCCGTTTTTCATGAAATCATAGCATAAAGTCTCAGGATCAACACCAAGTAAAGAAATAAAAGGAGTGCTTAAGCCCATTTTGTAAAATTCATGTTTTCCTGTATCAATGTTCCACCTACAACGAAGAGTAATCAAATATCCAGAAGAAGATTCAAGGAGAGTTTTAATTACTTTGTCTGTTCGCTTAGTAAATTATTTTTAAAATTCTGAGACAAATTCGTGAAGGACAGATAATTTTGAGTAGGCACTTTGAGCTTTCAGTCTTCTTGCTGCTCTCTTTTCATGAATGAGAGCAAATTTTTCAATAAAAATTTAGAGAGCAGGAAACTTAAATCGAGTGCTCTGTTGTAACATTGCAATACCTTCCTAAAATTGAAGTCTTTTTAGCTCCATATCTTAAAGGGAGAATTCAAATATACCACAATCAATTTTTCTTTCACATCCAATAACACGTTTCCATTTACTAAAACAGTCTACTCCGAGAGGAATCTCTCCATCTAATACTAAAATTTGTTCGTTTTGCTGATTAATCCTCTGATTTTCTGCAATTGAGTTAGTTTCTTATTTTGTTGCGATCTAAGCTGATATCTCCTGCAAAAGACTTGCACTCATCATTGCAAATGAATCCTAATTTCCTCCACTATTAGATCTAGTGCTATTGCTGTTATTACTATTTGTGCGAGTACTGTTCATACTATTTGTCCTTGAAACAATTTTGTAATCTCCATGCTAAAGTGGAGTATCTTTATGTTCATTGTGACAGGAACTTCCTGCAGAGGAAGCACATTCCTTTTTATCTTCAAGATCCATTTGGGCTTGGCGAAGTTCTTTTCAAGTTATGTTTTAATGCTAAAAGAAAAGCTTCAATTTTGGCCCTACTCAATAAAGGAGTGCTGAATTTCGCAGATTGCTCCAGAAATACTTATTTGATTGTATTCTCGATCAATATTTCTGGTTTGAAGATTAAAATTAATTAACATGCATATATTGAGACTTTGGAGGTTTTAATGTAATGCTTGGAATCTAAACTAAGATTGTATTCAGCATTAGATTGATTCTATTTGATACCTTGAATTCATTTGACGCTACTTGTGTTACTTCTATTCCCTTATTTTTTAATTTTGCAAGGTTCTAGTTTTGGTTAGCAACTAATTATTGAGAAATAATAGGGGTGGGATAACGCATAAGTTAAGCAACCACAAATAATTTAATTTCGTCTAATTTATCTCTTCCATGAGAAGGATCACAGCATTTAGCAACAAAAATCCACTATTTCAATTAAGGAATCTACTTTAAAAAATCAAAAGACCATTTTACAAAATACCAAT
>Ga0302271_10001660_pt1 | contig 21120 bp, 11 predicted proteins | sample III_Bog_N1_1_FD_198767 | JGI IMG/M metagenome (GOLD analysis project Ga0302271, IMG submission 198767) | Peat permafrost microbial communities from Stordalen Mire near Abisko, Sweden - III_Bog_N1_1 | ecosystem: Environmental > Terrestrial > Soil > Wetlands > Peat | place: Sweden: Abisko... | reverse complement strand
AGAGGATGTCTAAGGACTATTTGATCCCTCTGAAAAGCTAGACTTTTCCTTTACTAGGTAATTTCAGAGGAAGCAAGGTAACAACTATGCTGTACCAAATCTTTTCAAAATAAACAGGGTTCTACTTAGTAGATTATTAGGTTTTTTCTGAGGAATTCATTTGATAGGTTAGAATGAAGCTGTAGTATTCACGATGGTAGTAATTCTAATTCAAGCTGCTTTTGCTCTTTTTTGGGTTCATTTATTCATCCAAATCATCCTTTTCGTTTCCAGTTTAGCATACTGAACCTTCTTTTTTCAATCCATTTAATTGTTGCTTCCCCTCATCCTCATCTCTTTCCTTTCCTGCTTCTTCCCCTTTCCTTTCAGTGCCTTCTACACCTAAACGTTATTCTCTAAGAATCAAATTATCACAACAATTCCGAAGTACTTCTAAGTTCTTGCGTTTGCTTGGATCTTTTTCAAACACAATCCCCAAAACGTCCATATCAACTCCACAGGTTTCTAGTTCCCTTAAGATTTCTCCATGTTTCTTCTACAAGCCCAGAGAACTTTCACTATCATCATTAGTCTGGATATCTCTTACAACACTAACAAGTTGCATAAGTGTCATCTAAGATGCTCCTAAGAGTCTCATTAGTAGTACTCCAATCGCCCAAAGATCATCCTTTCCCTCTCTTTTAATCTTCTCGCTCTCAGTCATTCCTCTACTGCACTCAATAGCTGCTGAAAGCGTCTCCGGAGGATAAGGGAAAATATCTTCTTTTACCAGAGAGTTGATGTACTTTCTATAAACAAATTCGTAATAGTCACTGTCCTTGAGCTGCATAGGAAACAGCTACACTTGGTTATCATCATCAACTGAAAAAGAATCCGCTATTTAATCTGCAATTTACCATCCTCTTCTTTTGATTACTCTCTCCATGTCTATCACTTGCAACACTAATTGAGCGACCTTTGTAGTATAACTTGAACGATCTTTTGTATTCTCAGCTTTTTATCTTCTCATCCATCCTTTGAAGCTGCTTCCTTATCTCTTGAAGAGTACGTACGTTTTGTTCTTTCCATTGTCTTAAATGTAACTTCTGTAAAACCTCTTAGATTCGCTATTAGAGAATTCCATAAACTCTTTGTTTTATGTCATCCAATGATCAGTCGAAAAGCTAATTATTTTCAACAGTAACTAAGAATCCATCGATTTTAGCACATCCTCCCTGTCTCTCCAGAGGCGTCTATGAGCTAGAATCGAATTTATCTCCCGTTTGTCTTATTTTTCATCATCTTCATCGGCAAACAAATTCATGTTTTCTTTGAGATTGTTGTTTTTTCTTTTCTTAGTTTTAATTTTCTATATCGAATCAAATATTGATAAGTTTGTTGATTCCGTGTAAATCAACTCACCCTCACTTCAATTTTAGCTAAAAGATTTTTTGAGTTTGCTTTATGTCGGGTGATATACTTTCAAAGCCTAAAGGAGACGCAATATATCCAATCATTATCAGAAACAATAAATTCTTCTATACGACAGCGTTAATAGGAACTAAATAAGTGAGAAAATAAATATATTTTTTGTCTCATCACGCAGCATTAATACACAGCGAATTAAGTATCTTTACAAATCACATGACATTCCCTCAAAAGATTAATGCACCTTTTCTACAGATCTTTCATTAAAACCAATCATTAATTACCCTCATTCGTTATGTAAATTTTTTGTATTTTTGTTTAAAATCAAAACATCTCTTCATTTTTATTAGCTCTCTTTTAACTTAAATTGCATGAATTTAATAGATGTTTAATAATAGATAGATCATTCATATTACCCTAAAAATACCTCCAAATAACATAACAGAAAAATATCTAGCTTTTCCTTTCACATTTGATTTGGATAATACCCTTTCGCAAGAAGTGCACTGACTTTCGTTTCATACATTTCATTCTTCTTTGGACGAATTATCATGCATTGATTCAAGCAATCCACTGCTCTCTGGAAATCTTTGAAGAACAATGAAACCTTAGCGAGATTATTGAGTGCACCGAAATGGCAATTATTCTTCGACAGACATTTTTCATATTACACAGCTGATTCTTTTAGTCTTTTCAATTAATACAAGAAATTCCCATAGTTAAAATGCAGCTAGCATGCTTCAGGGAAGCTCGCTAAACCTTGCTAGAATGCATCGAGTGCCTTGTCAGTCTTGTGAAGGGATTAATATGCAAGGGCTAGATTATTGTAGATTTTCTCTTCAAACTAAGGCTTCATTGCAAGACACTTAGTGAGACTTTCTATTTCAAGATCGTATTTATGCATGCGATGCAATACTTCCGCAATGCTGAAAACATAATAAGCATTATCCGGACTGTCGTTGGATGCTTATTTGAATAGATCTAAAGCATATCCGAGATCTCCTTTGTTGAGGATGGTCACCGTTCCTAGCTCGTGTAGATACGCAGGATGGTCTTTCTCGATTTCCAGACACTTTTCCAGATGAGTAATTGCCTTCTCAAACTCATGAAAATGACGATAAATATGTGTAATTTGCAAATTGCATTTCAAATTAATTTCCTTGGTCTGTTTAGTTATCTTCTCCTATTCTGAAAGACTACCGATTATCCCTACGATCTACTCAAAAACTGCTAAAGCTGCCCAAGAATCACCTGCTTTAAGATAAAGATCTCCCAAAAAGAGCAATACTCTCAAGTTATTTGGGGAGTGAGACAAGCAAACTTAGCAGAGTTAAAGGGATTCGTTTAATTTCCCTTAAGACAATTTGATTTATGCTAAGGAGAAATACGGTGGGATATATGTCTAATCTGATTTAATAGCTCTTTCGAAATGCTTAATTGCGTTCACAATGTCTGCTTTTCCCTCGTAGACTAACCCTGTTAAGAATAGTGATTCTGTTTGATTTCTTTCAATTGATAGTGCTCGATCAAGTGCTTTAAGTGCAAAATCATAGTTTTGCAAAGCCATATAACTAGCTCCTAAGTTAGATAAGACACTCGAAGAATCTTCCCCATCGTATGCTGATATCTTATATGCTTTTTTAGCTTCCCTGTAGTTCCTCATCAGCAAAAAAGCATTTCCTAGATTATTCATGTACTTTTGCTTCTTTTTCCTTGAAAGATTTTTCTTGAGAAGATTCTGATAAATTACTATTTCTTCAGTGTGATTATGTAGCCCAGAGTAGATTTCTGCAATCGACAATTGGATGTCTTCATCGTTGGGTTTAAGTTTCAAGGCTGCAGAATAAGAAGCTAACGCTGCGGAGAGATTTTGTTATTTTATCTGCAGGAAACCTAAAACACTGAAAGCATCCGCGAGAGTGATGAGCTTATCATCGTAGAGGCTTTCATCTTCCAAACAAGTCAAGGATTTGTTCTTCTTTGGGTTGGATTCTGCTGACTAGTTAGAGAAATCATTAGTTTTTAATTTATTTTTGCTGAGAACTTAGAATAATCTGTTAATGTGGGTTTGCGAAGACTCAAACTGTCCAAAGTATGCTAGCAACTTAGAACACCTGCAGAGTGCTTAAGTTGATTCTGGGTTGTAGGCTAGATGATGCAAGAAATGCTTCATAGCAATTTGCGGTCTCGAGATTGAGGTGTACACTGCTGCAAGTTTCAGTTGAATCAGAGGATATTGCTAGTTGAGTTGATTACATTGCTCGAGTGATTTAATAGCTGAGAAAGTGTTCCCCATTTTCAAACTAGCTACTGCTAAAATGTAATACGATGATGCGACGGAATCATCACTTCGGATTGAGTTAGAAACGGACTAATGTGCTTTAACAAATTGACCTTCTTCGACGTAGATCTACGATTGCATCCGCAGTGCAATTGAATTATTCGGATCTAAGTTAAGACAATTTTGGATTTGGTTAAGAGCCTCTGTGTTGTTGCCTTATTGTTTATATGCGTTTGCCAGTGAGCAGATACATTCTAGTATTTATTCAGCAGATAGCGCTGTAGCTTCGTTGGTTAGGCGCTTTGTTTTCTCTAAGGAATTCTTAAAATGTATGACAGCTTCTTTGAAATTACCTTATTTGGAGAATATATTTCCAAGATAAAAGTTAGGTAATTCACTGAAGTCAAATCGGAAAATGCAATCCTCCAGGAGACATATGCCAGCTTCGAGATCAAGAGTGCGAACTACTCTCATGGCTTTCAAGAACTGAACCAACTCTGATGAGAGGGATTTACTTTCATCTTTAATTAAAGCTACAGCTTTATCTAGGAATTTCCAAGCTGCAGAGCTGTTTTGGAAGAGCAAATGCAAGGAGAAATTCAAGTATGAATCTGCAGCTAAGGGGTTGATTTTTACACACTAAAAGAATGTCTGAGGGATTTTCTTTTTCCCTAACTGCATTCGATTCTTCAATTCAAGGAATTTACCTTGATATTCATATGATAGCTCTCCTTTGAATTTGTTCTCTGTTCGTTTTTCATCTGCATCTTTTTGGATGAATTTCTTTAGATATTCAAAACTTTACTGGAAGTGATGGTCCAAATAGTCAATTTGACCTAATCGTAGATACGCAATTGCGAATTCATGTTTCGAATCTTGTGATTTTGGTTGACTAATTAATTTTAAGAAGAAATTTCCAGCAGTTTAATAGTGTTTAGGGTCATTATCAGCAGCAGCTTGGAAGAACACCTCCCCTAAATGAAACAGAATCGATATGCTCTTTTCATAGAATTTACTGTATTTCAAGATAAACTCAGATTCAGGTAATCGCTTTGTGTCTCTGTAGAAAAGAAGCATTGCTTAGAAACTCTTCTCACTGCCTTAATTGCTGTTTAAGCAATCAGTAAAACATGTCTCTGCTTCTAAAGGCTTGTTTTCTCCTTTCCAAAGACAGAACCCCAACCCTAAGAGGGTTTACTCATCTTTTCCATCAAGCATTCTGCATCGAGAATAGTATGAAGAACACAAGGAATATTCATTTTCCGATTAGTATATTTCCCCTAAGGATCTCAATGCTAGAAAATGATCTTTATTTAGTCTCTCAGCGTTTAAGAAGCATTTCTTTGCATCATCGGTGTCCTTGAAATGCTAACGACATACTCCTAGCAGATAATATGCTTCTGCGTTTTCTTTAAGTTCGATGGATTTCCTGAGAATCCCCTCTGCTTCAGCGAACTCTTTAACGTTGATTTTGAGTTTTCCAAGATACTCTAGATTCTAGGAAGACTTGGGATTAATGCTGAAACTGAGCTCAAACAAATCTAGGGCTTCTTAGTTAAGCTATTTTTCCATTTTGCAATATCCGAAATTAGCAATAGACTCTGCGTCCAACAATATTTATCGTTTTGGTAAGCCAGGTCGTTTTTCATTCTATTTCTCCAAGTGCTCATTCAACTGAGTTACTAAGTCTAGATACTTTTAGTAATTAGGCAAACAAGTATCATAGCATTTCAATTAATATTCAAAATCGGCATATTGTTTAAAGTAAGAATAATTATAATAGCAAGACTTCAGCAATTGGACAAATTTCGTTCTGCCTTCTGCATACTTCTTTTTTTGAAAGAGATAGCACCCGAAGAGATACAGAGATCTATCATATTTTTCATTGAGTTTCAGAAGAGCATATAATTCTCTTTCTTTGTTTTGTTTGACTAATATTGTAGCATTTAAGTAGCTTATTTCGAACTTAATCTTTGGGGAAGTAGCTGTTTTTTGTAGATCTATGAGGATGTCCTGTGCTTCTTCTATCCTATTCTTAGAAATATAAATCTCAGCTCTAAGCAAATCGACTTCTTAGCTCCAATCTGATTCAGACCATAATTTCGCTTTTTCAGCTCTAACACCTTTCGTAGAAGGAAATAACTCCGAATACTAATTGTCTTACTCCTTTTTTTCTTTGTTTTCATAGATTTTTTTCCTAAGTCCTTCTACTCTTAGCAGTAATTCATTAGTATTTTTGCCCATTTGTAATAAAATTTTTGCTTCTTAAATCAAACACCCAAAAGTCTCTTATTCATCTAATTTCTTGGGAGAATCATCTTTTTCGTTTTCACTAAATAAATTTACTTACAGACCTTATTCAACGAAGCGCATTGCGAGAAGAGGATCTGATTCACAGATGAATTAAGCTTCACACAGATAAGCGCATAGATCTGGATCCGTTTCTTTATCTATCTAAGAAGTGATTTTCTACATGAACCTGATAATATCAGAACTATCCCTCTCATTGATTAAACTATTCAAGGACATTTTCAGTGCAACTAGCTTGAGTTTTCGATTGGTTAATACTGCAGCACTTTAGCTAAGAAAGCTAATGGCTTTTTTTCCACTTTCTTTGTTGCATAGTCCTAAGTAAAACAGCATTTAAGGTCTTTTAGAGAATCCTTTTTTTCCAAGTAATTTCTGTAAGACAGTAATTGCTTATGTCCATTGATTGTCAAAGTAAAGCGATTTCCCGTAAACTAATTCAATTCTGTCATCTTATTCTTCGATTTTTCTGCTGAGTTCCAAGCAAGGAATGGAGAATTTTATCTAATCTATTTTATAGTAGGCAACTCCGAGTGTACCATATATTCCTGGAGATTTATCGCTAAGACGAATGCTCCTTTTCAGGGTTTTGAGTGCAGTAGGATAGTCTTTTTTGTAAAACAACTAAAGTTTTCCTAGTTCGCATAGGGCTAATGCGTGATCTGGTGAGGATTCAATTACACTAAGAAGCTATTCATAAGCTTCAGATAATTTTTCTTATTAAATATACATTCTAGAAAGCAAAAACCGATATTGATGTATTTATGGAGCCATGTTGACTGCCTCAATGACAAGATTTACTGCTTCTGGGATGTTGAAATTGTTCTTAAAGTATAAATTAGCGATATTGAACCTGAGATCTGCACTTTTTGGCCATCTTTTCATGGCTTAGTTGAAATATGAAACTGAATTTTCTTTCTATCCCTTCTAAAGTGCAGTCTTTGCTGAAGTCATGAACCCACTGCTGCTAATTATGTCAATTGTTATTCTTCCATATGACTCAATTGCCATTTGTAGTTTTTTAGTTTCATTTTGTTTTTCTAAAATATCAATTAGTTTTTCCATTGCTGATTCTGATTCGGGATTTGCATTAATGCAGTTTTCGAGTGTGTTAATCGAATCTTGAAATTCCCCTCTTTTTTCTTGAATCTATGCTAGCTCAAAGTAACTTTCTAGAAGGCTTGGATTCACGTTAATTTACTTTTAATATTCTACAGCTGCTGCATCGATATTATTTAGTTTCTCCAATATCTAGCCTAAATCGAAGAATGCTGATTTATGATGAGGATCGAACTCAAGAAACTTTTAGTAATTCAATTTACTATCTTCATACATTCCTAGCTAACTACAAGTTTTTCCGAGATCAAAGTATAAACTTGTCTGTGATGGATTTTTCTCCAAACAATTACTTAATTCCTTGAGAACTTCGTGGAGGTTTTTTTCAGTAAGATAAACTTCTATAAGGATCAATCGAGCTTCGTTTAGCTGTGAATCGATGCAAAGACACTTGCTAAGGTAACTCTTAGTCGATTTGGAGTCTTTTTAGCTCCAGGCGCATTTTGCCATAAGTAAATTAGCTGTGACGTTCTATGGATCAGATTGTAGAATCTTCTAAGAGTACTTCATTGCAGCTTTCAGATTATTCATGCTAAATTCATGTTCGCCTAAGAGCTAAAGTGACATAATATTTGAACTGTCAGATTTTTGTATTTCTTGAAGATACTCTGTAGCGATTTCTTATTTTCCAGCATCGGCTAATGCTTTTGCTATTTCAGTTCGTGCTCTCGACAGTTCCATGGATAGAGTATCATTTTCAAGCTCCTTCGCTAAGGCACTCACAGAAAACAAGAATCTACCGATGCTTTTGTAGTCTAAATCAATCAAAGATCTCTTGTAAGTTTCTTTGACTTCTCCATTCAAAATACTCCAAACTGGCTTAGTTTCTTCATCAGTTGTTTGAAACTCAGCAATTATCTGATCTAAGCATATCTTAATTGCTAGGAAAAGGCTGATTTTCTCAGATCTGGGTAAACTTTTTGGTAGCATATCCTTGATATAATTCTCCCAAATTGTCTTCCAATTATACAATGTTCCACTTTTAATCTCCTCCAAAAGCAGCTCCACAGCTGCAACGTACGTAGATGCCTTATCGTTCCCCGAATCCTTTGATTTGACTTTCTTTTGTTCTGTCTTCTCTAGTTCTCTTTTATTTTTTTCCACTTCCAATTAACTTATCCAAGATTCTATTTTTTTAGATGTTTTTTTTGAATCCATACATATTTTCCCTAATTTCCTGTATACTTATTCCTTGTTTATTGTTAATCGTTTGTTGCTTCCCATGGACTCTATTTTAGTTAAGCATTCCTCTAGTATTTAAATACCTTCATCATATTTTTTCAATTACAGATACAATCTACCTTTGTTGAATAGTGCTTCAATTGTATTTGTCTCAATGATAATCTTGTAATTTTCAGCGATTTTATCTTATTCATCAGTTTAAATTGTTTTCTGCTCTTCACCAACTTCAGCCTCTTACTTCTCAGTCTCAACTACCATCGATTTTTTGTATTAATATATTTCTAGAAGTTACTTTTCTAATTCTTTTAAAGAAATCCTTCTCGTCGTTGAAGATTCAAAAATTCTTTTGAAAACTGGGCTAAGAGGAAATCCATCAAGTTCTTATAATCCTTCAGATCTTTTGGTGTAATCGACTAGTTTTAGAAGCGTAATCTTAGACCCTCCTAGAAAAATAAATAGCATTACACCAATCGCCCAGACATCTTGTGCTTCTCCTCTTTCTACTAAATCCATTTCAAGATCAAGAGTTGAATACAGTGTCTCCGGTGGATAAGGGAATACATCTCCTCCAGCTGCGGCATGCACATATCTGTTGAAGACATGCTTTTTAAAATCTTTGTCGGATACTGAAAGTGGTAAGATTTTAAGTTAATCAAGTTATTGGAAAAGTAACGAATTTGGAATCTAATCTGCGATATGCCATTTTTTCTTTTAAAAAATTTGCTGAAAGGTAATTAATTCCAGACAGAATTTAGCAGCTCTTGCAGGTGAGAGTATTTCCTTGTTCTGTAGCATAAAGCTCGCTAAACTCTTGCCTTTGCTTTTAAATAAAACAGCGATTACTCTTTTGTCTTCAATATATATTTGATCCACTGTTGGATAATAAAACTCATCTGTATTTATAACCAGTGAAGATCCTTTCAAAAATATGCGCTGTTCTTCTTCTTCTTCATCTGAGATCATCTTCAATAAATATTATTCTTTTGTCGCAAGATTGAAAGCGTTGAAGACATCTTAGCGATCTCTCCAGAGATTGTTAGGCTGTAATTTCGCTTTTAAGTCTTTCTCTTTCAGCCAGTTCAATATCTTCTCCATTTGGAATAAACTGTTGTCTAAAATATGGTGTATTCCTTAACTTTTATCTGTTTGCTTGCGTTGACCTATTGATTTATTGCTTTGTGCTAATTTTTATTTCTCAATTATTTGTTTCTCCTGTTTGATAATTAGCATTGACCAGAAATTAAACCGTAAAGTGGATACCTTATCCTCATTTAGAGCTCTAAAAGAATATATTTCAGTTTCTATCTTTCTATCCACTTCAATCAACTAGCCACATTTAGAAGGATCAAAGAGAGGTAGGGTTAGCTGAGAAGGGCTTGTAAGAAAGGAAATGTTAGTTATTTCTTGTATTCTTGTGTTTATTCAAAAAATGCAACTTAAGGAAAAATCTAAGATCCTTGAACTGTTTTGTATTTGTTCCTTTATTTATTTGAGACAAGTTCGTCCATTATTATTCCTCTTTTTAAGTTATTAAATTTAGATAATAAAAAATGTTAGTTTAACTGACTTCAAAATAACAAAAATATTTATTATTTTTTTCAAATTGAATTTAGCACAAATTATAAAATTTTAAGACATTTCTTAATTTCTTAGCATCACTAAACAGCAGAAAACAAATCTTTCTTGATAAGAATGTTTAATTAAGATAAATAAAGTTATTTCCTCTCAGGGCAAAGATTCAAACAATGCCTGAAGCACTCCCCTGATTTCTTGTAATCCTTTAAATAAATTGAAATCATTCCTAGATTATGAAGGGCTCCTACATGAGATGGGTTTAATTCAATACATTTCTAGAAAGAACTTCTAGCTTCTTCAAGTCTATTCATAGAATACAGAATATTCCCTTGGCTAAAGTGTAGTTCCTGTGAATCTGGAGTGATCTAGAGGCCTTGCTTGAGTGTTGATATGGCTTACTCATTTTTATGAAGACTCGCATAGGCCAACGCTAGATTATTGTAGATTTTATCAAAGAAAGGAGGTAGCATTTCAAGGCATTATTCAAGAGTTTAGACTTCTAGATCGTATTGATGTAAACAGTGGAGAGTGTCAGCCATGTTGAAAAGATACACAGGATTATCTGGGCATGCGTTTGATGCTTCTTTTTGAAGCTTAAGGGCTTCTGCAAGATCCCCTCGATTGCGAATTATGGCACTTCCAAGCTCTGAGAGATAGGCAGGGTGATCCTTAGAAGAACTAATACAATTTTGCAAGTATTCTATTGCTTTATTTGGTTCATGAAGTTGTTGAAAAATACGAGAAATTTAAATGTTGCATTTCACTTGGATACTATTAATATTATCCTTGCGTTTTGGGCATTCTTCTTCACTTGGCAGTCTATTCAGAATCTACTCAAATAAGCCTAATGCTCCCCAGAAATCACCAACTTTGAATTAGCAATCTCCTAATAATAGCAACACTTGAGTATCATTCGGACAATATTCCAAGCAATTCTAGCAAATTTAAATCGCTTCTTGCAGTTTGCCAGCTTCGAATTTTATCTCTGCTTGATAGAGATATCCAATAGCATATGTAGCATCACATTTAGTAGATAATTAGAAATATTTCTAGGCTTTTCCTGTTTCTCCTTAGTTCTACCAAGCTAATCCAAGTAAAAAATATGCTTCAGGTATTCCATCTTCGAAGGAAATGGCTTTTTCTAAAATATCAATAGCTTGATTATGTTATCTCTAAGCTAAATAACACCAACCAATATTAATTAGAATACGTGTACCTCTTTCCTCCGATATAACAGCTAAGAAATATTATTTTATTGCATTTTTGTAATCTTTAATTTTTAAATATGCATTTCCCATATTATTATTGCACATTTATTATTTTTTTTAAGATAGTCGTTATTTCAGCAGATTCTCATAGGATTCTATTTCTAATTTGGAATATCCCAGTTCAGAATAGATTCGAGCAATCGAAAACGATGCGTCTTCGTTGTCTAGCTGGAGTTTAAGCACTTCAAGATAAGATTGTAATGCTGAATGAAAATCTTTCTTTTTATATTGTAAATATCCAAGAACAGATTATGCATCTGCCAAAGTGACAAATATGTCATTGTGATGGTCATCAACTTCTAGAATATTGTTTTTTTCAGCATTTAAGTGTCTCAGCTGTTAAGTTCTTTATTATTCTAACTTCGTGCTTTCTTCTGATTGTTTATCTCCTTTCTTTGTATTTTTTCTACATTTCAGAATTTCAAATAATCTTCGAATGTGTTTCTTAGATAAGGAGTAATTTCCAAAATAAGCTAGAAGTCTTGATGTTTTCAGTAATCCTGCAGCTGAACAAGGATTGTAAGCTAAAAACTTTAGATAATTTTCTAGAGCTAACTACGGTCGTAGTAATTTTTCATAAATCAATCCTATTTTAAACTAAACATAAGGGAAGGTAATATCTATCTACGAGCATCGTTCTAAGCAGGCAATCGCTGTGTAAGGAATATGTCTTCGCATATTCACTACAGCTAATTAATAAAATGTTTCAGCTGAATTAGAAGTAGATTACAGAAACATCCAAGAGAATTATAAAACTTCTAAAGTCAGATCTTGCTGGAATTTAAGTTCAACCTTGATCTCCAAGACCTTGATATCATTCGGAAATTTCACTAAACATTCATCAATAATTTTAAGAGCCTAACTGAATTTCTTCAATTTCATCAAGGCAATCGCTTAGCAACACATGCATTCACGTATCTTATTCCAAGAAAGTATCAGCACTTTGGATGAATTCTTTAAATCCCTTCGGTCAGATAATAAATCCAATGTTTTTTGATAATTCTTAATAGCTGACTCATAGTTTCCTTAATTAAAGAATAAGCTTCCTAGATGATAGTAAAGAATTTCATGAGGATTCCTTAAAATAGTTGTTTCTAAGTTCTATTATTTTCGTTTCATGTCTTATTCTTGCATATTCTTGAGGAGTACTTCTAAAATTATGGCATATTCTGAAATACCAGTATTTGTTGCTTCTACATCATTTTCAGACTATTTCTTCTATCCCAATTCAAAGAATTCTTTAGCTTTTTTGATGCTATTCAATCTAATCAATTCCATAGCTAACATTTAATAAGGTATTTCATTCTATGGCATAAGCTTTATGCATTTGAAAAGCAATTAAGAAGCTCCTTTTTTATCATAATACAGTCTCAATTTAGCTTCCAGAAGAAATGCCTCAAAATTAATTGTCGTACAAGTATCTCCCTTCGACTATTCACTTTGCTTAGGGACATCTACTAGCTTCAACGGTTTGAACTGATAAATCCACCCAAGTGACTCCTTAAATTTTTTGGTTTGGAAGCATATTTTCGCTAGATTCGCGTAAGTCGTAGCCTTTTCAAAAGCAAAGTTCTTGTTCTTTTGAGCATCCTTTTGCCTTTTGAACTTATCTGCCAGAATGGTAAAGTAATTTTAAGAAGTCCCTAAATGCTCACCACCTGCTTTGAAAAAGACATTTCCAAGATGGAAAAGAATCGCAATGTTGTTTTCTAACACCTTACTGTGTTTTTGGAGAAATTAAAAATTTGGAAGTTTACTTGTTTCTTCAAATAGAACAAGTAATTCCATTACACACAGATCACTTGCTTTCAAGCTTAAATAGTTAATAAGATAGTTCTCAAGCTCTTAGAGCAGTTTATTATCTGGTTGAGTGCTGTTTCCTATTTTTTTATCACAGCAAACGCATCCAATAACCGCAATTTCATCCGATTTATTCAATACTAGACATTTTTCAAAGTATTGCTTTCCTTCTTTGTACATTTTTTATTTCCAATACATCTCACCAAGCGATTGCAAAGCTCCGAAATTATTCGGATCAAGTTTCTCAGCTTTTTCGAAGTATTCCTTAGCTTGGAAAGTGTTATTTAATATTATCTGACATTTACCTAAGAAATAATATGCATCTGCATTATTTTCTTAATATTTCAGCGATTAATTCAAGAGTTTCTGTGCTTTGATGATCTTATTTCTCAGAATCATCGCCCGTGCATACCATAACAGCGCAATAGGATCAATTGGGTTTTAGTCTAAACATAAAGTTAAAAAACGAACTGATTCTTCAGACTCATTTTACAATACTAAACACTATGCTGTCCTTAAGTGAACAATGTAATCCATTTTAATCCTTCTTTTTGGAAGATCTTTTCGTCTAGTTTCATCGATAGATTGTAGAACAGCATTAGTTGTGTCAATTCTTTGTGTAATGCCCTTAAGTAATTATAATGCTAAATTGGGATAATTTTCTTGATATTTTATTTCAGCTAAGGTGTATGCATACTGTACATTCTATGGGACTTTCTATAAAGCTTCGTACATTTTAATTCTTGACTTCGCTAAGCCAACAGACTACTTTTAAAATAGCTCTCCTAAAAGAAAACAAGAAGGCCCATTTCTGGTATTACTGTTTAAGATAATAATGGCTTCTATGATTTTATTCTATTTGCAAAGACTCATCGCTTGTAAATGAGCTGATTCTCTTTACACTCTGTCAGATTAATGTTCGAATAAACTCTAGATAATATCAGCAGCTTGATCATATTTGTCTAATGAAATCAATATCTCAGCAAGCAGCAAATTCAAACTTATACTCCAATCCATTTCAAAAAATATTTTCCTAGATTTTTGCTTTTCTAACTTTTCCGTTTTAGTGGGTAACTAAGAAAAACTTGAGCTCATTTAATCATCTACTACTATGGATTATGTTTTTTTCTTCTCAATTTGATCTTGGACACGTTTTAATATCTCCATTGCTCTTTCCTGCTCATTCATAAACTAAAACAATATCCTCGCATATTGAATCATACATCCTTCATGAAAACAACCCTTAGTCTTCAGTGATTCTACATCTTTTTCCTTATTTTCATCAAAAAGATTTATTTCTAAGCCAAGTTCAACTTCATTCATTGCCAACTAATAATCCACTCCACACTGAAGAAATCCCTCACAAATTAGTGCATGCAACTCAGGATCCTTAATCTCACTTGTTTTATCTAGATTCTTCATCAGAAACTAATAAAGAACAGAATATTTGTTCTTATTGATCATCTAAACTAAATAGCATTTCTTCGCTTGTATTGATTTATCCTCTTTCACAAAGTCTTCAATAGCTTCTTGCAAGAAAAATAAACAGTTTTTGTTATGTTTGTAGCTGCTAATTCCAAGATAAAAAAGAATGATAGGTATTTTTTGGTTGTTTTTCGTTGTCTTCTTGAGCTTCTTCAGCAGCACAATTGATTCTTCATATCGATTTACTTCAATAAGGCATTTAGCGTAGAAGAGTTTTTCTCTGAATTTGGTATCTACATCATCCACAGTTACATTAGGTTCAAGACACATCAATGCAAGTTCAATGTTTCCAAGTTTAAAATAAGCAATCCCAAGGGCATCTTGCAGTCCTTCTTAGGTTGGATTCAAAGCATTACTCTACTGAAGTAATTCAAGAGAAATCTTGTAATTTTTTTTATGGTTTAGATTGATTTTTCCAAGTTCACAAAGTGCTTCTGAATAAAATGGATTAAGACTTATCAATTTCTCAAGTACACTTTCTGCTTATTCTAACTATTTCTTTTTAATACAAATCTTTGCAAGAATAAGTTTATTATTAAGTATTTATGGTGCCATTGAAATAGCTTCTTCTATTAGAGCCTTTGCTTCAATAAGCATTGCATTTTTGTCCAAATATAACTGAGTGAAATATGCTTTGAGGTTAACATTTTAAGGGAATTACTTCAATGCTAATTAAAAGCAAGCATTTGCGGATTGTATTTTACCTTTTATTATCTCTTCCTCGCCAAGTTTTAAAAATACATTTTGTAAAATCTGTTCGAATGTTAAATTACTGTATTTTTCAATTATCTCTTGAGATTTGTTAGTTTAGTTTGTTATCTTAAATAATTCTATCATTTCTAGATAGGGCTTTTCAGCTTTTGGGTTATTCTTCACACATTCTTCAAGAATTTCAATCGCTTTATCAATTTTATTTTATTTCTAATAAATCTTCGAAATCTTCAAATAACTTTGAACATGTGAAGCTGATGATTATTTGATTTATTTTTGGTATTACTCTTCAGCGAGGTTGCTATTCTCCTATTTTTCAAATACCTAACCGAAGTAGTAAAATGCTTCTTTTTATGGTTGAAAGAAGGTATTGTTCTTATTCTCAGCATTTGCATATGCCTAAAACTTCATTATTGCTTCTTCTAGATTATTATCCTCAGCTAAGAGTGCTTCAGCTAGAACCAGATAATGTTCTTCATGTCCAGGAGCTAAATGAATAACTTTTAGGATTTCTGAAAACGAAGATAATTTCCCATTTAACTATTATTCACTTTTTGCTTTTAAAAACAAAGCCTATGAGTTATTAGGTGAAATACTAATTGCTTTTTAAGCTAATTCAATTGCTTCCTTTGGGCTATTTTTGTTTGTAAGTGCATATTCACCTTGAAACACAACAGCATCAATGTTATTTTCATTTTATCTCAACATTTTTTATGATAATTCAATAGCAATATCAAATTCTCCGGCTTCATAGAATTCTTTTACAATCTACTAATAGATTTCAGATAATTCTTCAAGTAACTCAAAATTCTCAAGACTTTCAGTAGATTTATATGCGCATAAAAGGAAATCTCCAAGAGTCTCATAGGAAGGCCTAATTTTTGCTTGCTAATATGCATTTCTGAGATTCTCTGCAATTATTTCTTAATTTACGTTTTCTGAATCATTTTTATTTATTTTTTGAGCCTTTTCTTGTTTTAGAATCTCATTAAATATGTGATTTACGAATATTCCTATCCCACTTGATAAGTAATTCGTTTCAATGGTTGTTTTAGCTTTTGCTAATAACTCAAGAATTCCTTTAATAAATGAAAATTATTTAGAGTTATATTTCTAAAGATTAGCAGCATTAATCTCTAAAGGGTACATTAAAGGTAATGTGTATTATTCTTATTCTTGTTCTTATAGTAACACCCTAAGATTTTCTAGATTTGAATCTTTATATTATTGTTTATCTTCTTCGCTAGTTTCATTTAAGGTAATTAGATAAATGAGATCTTAAAATGTCTCAATAGCTTCTTGAATAGTCTTTTCTTTTTCAAATAGTTTGGCTTTATCTAATAGAGCTTACAAGAATTCATGTGTGACATATTTCTTTTTGGGATTGATACTTCTATCAATCTTTTTTGATTTGTAAGCCACAAAATATGCTTAGATTTATGCTAAACTGCATCTATTTTCAGGCTTATCTTGGAAAATATTCAAAAGAATGCCATTTAATGTATTGTCAAGGAGGCCGAAATCTCTAATAGCTTCTCTCATTGAAGTGTGTTCCACTAATCTCTTTTTGCCGCCTCCAAGAAGCAAAAAGATTAAAACACCAATAGCCCATACATCAGCCTTTTCGTCTCTTTCAATCTGAATGTTTTCCTAGTTGATATTGTTGTTCAGTAGCCTCTTAAGGAATTCAGGAGGATAATTGTAAATATAGTCTCCAGAATAAGCTTTGAGATAGGACTCGTAGATGTGGTTATGGAAGTTACTTGGATGGATTCTCTAAGGGATCATGTACATTGTGTCTTTATTCATGGAAATGTTGTTGAGTTAATCAGCAAAATTATATCCAAATTCATTAAGTTACTTGATTTAGCCTATTGCGCTGATGATTATTTCTGAAATTTTAATAAAATATATTTTTGAATTGTAATAATGACTGTCACTTAAAGACATGTTACGAAGCATCCAGCTATCTAAACTTATGCCATTTTTAATATAAACCTCATACAGGTAGTCTTAAGTTTTGCCACTATCAATAGGCTTGAAGAATAGTCCTCTTGGAAGGATTAAAGTTTATTTTTCTTTCAAAATAAATTCTTCTTCAACTGCTGCTTCTGAGCTTTTTTTGTCAATAACCTTCATTAGATTTTGTTTTCCATCACCGCAAAGTGATACAAAAACATCATCGCGTCCCCTCCATGATCCTCGCTCTTGAGAGAATAAATGCAGGTTTGTTTTCTTTTTAAGCCAATCTTTTAGGATATCTGATGGATTGCTCATTATTAAACACAAAATGAGATTAATTGTGAATTTGCTCTGGAGAAGGGTATTTTTTTTGTTTTTTATAATAATTGAACGGGAGAGTAGTTAGTATTATTAATTTTTGTAGGAAATCTGTGCTAATCTTAAAGTGGATACTAACAATTAAAGCAATAGAAAATAATTGAAAGAGAGGATTGCTATGCTAAGAATTCATCAGGTTGTTGGAAAATATTAACAAACAAAATATTCAAAAAAACAAATCTAGAAAAGAGTTAATTATCAAATGAAATAATTAAAACTCTCCTTTATTATTTTATTAATTCTTATCAACAAAATCTAAAAATATTTTAAAAATAAATGCACTTTCTACAATCTTCAAAGGAAGAAAGAATCAATTCATTGTTTGGAGTATGTGTTTATGTGTATGAATATGCCATTTAAATCTTGATGAGAAATACATTCAGTAGAGGGAATTGATTTTGTGATCTCTTCTAAGTACATAACAATAATCTTACAAATTATAAGAATATCTCTGGGTGATAGGAGTGTGAGATATGTTTATTGTTGCCCCAAAATAATAATCAAACGCAGTGTTTGCTCAATTATTAATAGAAAAACATAACAAATCTATTTTTAAAGAAATACCAACTCAAAATGGAGACATAACAGAAGAATATAAATGGATCTTTATTGTAAGAAGCCAATTAGATTATCCAAGAATCCCTTACTTAAATAACTCAATAGCAATAGTTCTCTTTAGATTCTCTCCAAGCTGCTATTGAACAGTTTCTGCTTTAAGTTTCTCTCACAAACAAATCAGAAGAACAAGAATAGAATCATCTTAAACAGTTAATCCACAATTCCCCTGATAGCTAGTACGCTTAGATCGTTAGACTGTATCTCGGAGCATTTAAATGTGCTTTTGTCATGCAAGCTCAGGAGGTATTGAACACTGAATGCCCGAGCAGCTGTGCGATAGTTCGATCAGTAAATTCATTTTTAGATGATCGTCAAGTTCTAAAATCTCAGGAAATAGATAAATTTGTGAAGAAAAACATTTTATCTGATTCATAAATATTGATCTACGAGCTAAGCTGGCTGCCTGTTGTGCTCCAAGAGATTCTCAGCAGTTAATTCTTTGAAGTTGCTGAACAAACTGACTCAATGGATCAGATGATTTCCTTTGAAGTTTTAGCTATTTTTGCTACAAAAGCAGTTGACAAACGAATCAGAGCTGCTATTTCTTCATCTGGTAGTGCATAATTCCTAGGTGGAATTCCTTCCTTGCAACTCAAAAAGAGCTTACTCATAACGACTTGGAAACTGTGTAATTTAATCACTGAATGCGTGACTGCTTTGAAGGAACATCTAGATAAATTTGCTGCTTCTACTTAAAAACTTGCATTTCCAAATAGGTTTTTACTTGTCTCACTGCTGAAAGAGCTTTCATATAAATGCCATAGTCTAGTGAATTCGAAGTTAGAGCACTCATTGCTAGCTATGGTAGACCCCACCGTAGCTGAGAAACTAGCTAGTTTCATTATTTAATTTAGCTAAACTCTTAATTTCAAATATCCAAACAATAATGTAAAATATTTTGAGATTGTTGCTAAAATAAATTCATATTTTTGACTTGGTATTGATCTTTCAGCCAGAGGAAATCTTGTAGGATCTCTCAATGAGCATCGAATTGATGTAGCAAAAGGAAAACGAAAGACAAGAGACACACGGAAGTTAATTTACAGAGAAGATAAAGGTCTTATTAGGGGATTAAATGAATGAGAATGTTCGATACAGAGAGATCATTAGAGAAGATGGACAACCTGGATATATGATCAAAATCAAAGGTAAAGATAAGCAATATTTATTAATTTTCCATGTTGTTATTGGGTGCTTTCTTAAGATATGAGTTCTAATTTTTTGATATCCTTTGCAACATTTCCAGACAAACAGTATTTGATTCATCTGAATAACTAATGCCAAATCGTGATTGTGGATGTATTATTCCTATCCTCAAGTTGGTATGAGAAAAACCCAGGAGTTTCTGATAAATAGATCACAGCTGAAGAGTTCATTGCAGTGTCTTAAGATATCCAAGCAATTATCTTATAATACTAAACAGCTAAGGATAGCGATCCTAATTTTAAATGTAGTTGTCTCCCTGAAATCAAAGTGAAGATTCCATCTCAAGGAAGTTAAATTGAAAGTTCTCTAGGATATTGTCTAGCAAATATTAATAAATATTCCTCTGATTCGACTTTCCTTGGAGATTTTGGATATTCTGCTAATGAATAAGGGAATCTATTTTAGATGGCATAATAACTACCGATCATTGGATTACTCTTCACAGTTGGAGGATTTGGGATATCAACTGTCAAGCTAGCTAACAATAAAGTCGCAAATACCTCCAATAAAATTGGATAAATGGGTAAATAAATCAATTTTTTTAGTTTTCTTTCCCCTAAAAATGACTCTAAAACCTTTTTCCGCTCAACAGGTAAAATAGCACTTGGTACAGGGAGTCAAATTGGTTCATCTATTTCAGGAGCTATCATTGGTTAAGCAGCAATTCCAATTCCTTTCTTTGGTGGACTTATTGGTGGAATTATCGGTGGAATTATTGCTACTGTTTCCAGTGATTATGCTATAAAGAAAATGAACCAATCGAAATTCAAGAAGATGATTAACGAAATAGAGAAAGTTATGCACTCAGAAGGGTTTTGGGAGAGTAATGAATAAATGTATGAAATTCTAGGTATCACAAAGGAGTTCTTTGTGTCGTCAATCCCAGAAGTTCTCAAAGAAAACTAAGAACGTAAGAGGGATAGATAATTCAAGCTTGTTTTGTATTGTTTAAGGTTTGATCTTTGTTTTTTTTTTGTCTGAAGACGATCCTGAGAGCATTTGGATGACATTGAATTGCTTTATGTTGTTATCGACTTTTTATGCAGCAGAGGAACAGAAGGAAAGAGCGGAGTTGCATAAGAAAATAGAGAAATGTAGTAAAACATGTGATCGTTAGAAATTAGAAGAAGAATTAGAGGAATTATATCACTGGAACGCTGCTGTTCTTAGTTCTCATGAATGGATTTTATAGAATGAGATATCGCTAGCACTGCTTATTCAGTAAATAGATGAATTCGTTGTGCAATTTGTGGCAAAAGCATGAGAGAAAATGATGATAAAGAAAAAAGGGGAATAAAATGCTTTTGAAATAATAATATGGATTATGTAAAACTGTGGCATATTTTGATTGAAAAGTATTATCTCTTAAAACACATGAAATATTATGAATTTTCTGAATGAAAGATACACTCAATATTGGGAGAGTTATTCAAGATTAAATGCAATTTGAAATAAACTATCTAACAAAAGATAATAGAAAGGAAAGGCATTCAATCCCATCCCCTTTGATGGAAGTTCTAAACAATCCAAGTGATTTTTACTTATTCTTTCTTTCGATGGCTATTTTACAATAATCATAAGCTTTTGATAATGCATTTTTCCATATTTTCCTGATGATGAATGAAAGAGATTCAATTATTCCAAATCCCTAATACTAAAACAAATAATATGAATGAAATAATTCCTTTATTATCAAGTCAATACCCCCAGTAACTGCAACACACACTCTCTCTCTCCTCTCCCTGCTTGTCCTCCTGCTAATCATTGCATTAATTCTTTTAATTCCAAACTTCCCAATATTATCCATCAAATCAACCACCCCTT
>Ga0302271_10001657_pt1 | contig 21142 bp, 14 predicted proteins | sample III_Bog_N1_1_FD_198767 | JGI IMG/M metagenome (GOLD analysis project Ga0302271, IMG submission 198767) | Peat permafrost microbial communities from Stordalen Mire near Abisko, Sweden - III_Bog_N1_1 | ecosystem: Environmental > Terrestrial > Soil > Wetlands > Peat | place: Sweden: Abisko... | reverse complement strand
CTTTTTGCATATTTCACTATTTATTTGAATGCCTGCTGCAAGCAATTCTATGTAATATCATGAAAACAATTAGTCTGTTTGCTTGATGAGTCAACTTCACTTTTAAAAGTATCAAAGTTAACAACAAAAATAAAGTCTTCTAAATAGCTTTAAATCACTCAGCTCGTTCTCTGGAGCAGTTATAGACCCATCAGAATCATAAACCTAAACTCCAATATGCGTAGAATTCCTTCTGAAATTAATCATAATTCATTGTAATTCCTCTAATTTACACAATAATAGCTTATCAGTAAATACTTCAAGACTTATCCATTACAAACAAATTAAAGATATCAAGCTAAATCTCATTATTCTTCGATCTAAATTATTCCAATATGTTTTTCAATATTTCCATAAATAATTCTTATTATTCTGTGCGTGTGTGCTTTATGGGGAAGAATGTTTCAATTAATTGTGTACTGACTGAAGAAATCTTTTAGCACGAAATAGCAAAGAATACAAAAGATAATCTTTTATTTCTTTGAAGAAGTTGCTACACAAATGAAATGCAAACAAACAATATCACATTTTGCGCGCAACCAATTAAATTAGAAAAAAAGAAGATAAAATATTGCTATCCGTCGTAATCATTGCTGCTTTACTTATATTTTTTGAATATCTAAAACACCCATAGCAATCATAAACAAAACATTAAATATTCTCGAATTAGACGATAATATCAGCTAACAAAAAAGAAACACAAATAAATAAACTCTCTATCTAGCTAGCTTTGAAGAACACAACCAGAAACCACACACATCCTTAATGAACGCCGAAGAAGTGAGTTTAAATTTCTACAGCTAATTACTCACTACTTACTATTTCTAATACTTCTGCAACTTTCTAATATGTTAATATCCTTTTGTGATTTCTGTTCTCGTTGTAGCTGTTGACTTTGAATGATTTGTTCTTGAACTCGAAGAAGAACGTACATTTAATTGCAATTGTCTTGGATTGCTCAGCATCCTATAAGACAACGAATGACTATCTTACTAGGGTCAAAGTCATCGATGATACATTCAATCGATAACTCCGTCCTTCGCTGAAGAGAGACTATTTTGAAATCTGCCATTTCAGTTCGTCTCTTGCGAAATCCCCCAAGATCACTAAGATTGGAGATATCATCTATCTACGAAAATACAATGTCTAAGCTGTAGGGAAAAATAACCATTTTCTGTTAAATATGCATGATCTGTCACGCTTTGAATTATTACACTTAGGAAAACGAAGAAAGACTCTAGATTGAAACGAATCACAAAGCAAAATGCAGTTATCATCTCTTCGATGCAGAATAGAATTCATACGATGCTATCGACACGGATTACTAGGGCGAGTTGAAACTCTCGGATTTCTTGCATTCAAGGATCGATCAACTCAGGAAATACTCCTTCAATTTGTTCAAAGGAACTAGTTGTAAGCATATTAGGTTTCATGAAACGCAGAGGCGAAAAAATAAATATCAATTTGGTTTATTTTGGTTGAGTGAGGGGCATGAACTGGTTTGGATTGCAAGAACTGCCGAAAGACAACATCGTTTCCAAGAAGGATTTTGATTTGCTGCTGAAAATCGAGAAAATCGATCGATCAGAGGAATTAGAAGAAGTTAAGCTCACTCTTGTTGACTCAGACAAGATGCAGTTCACACTATTCTTCAAAGACAAGAACTTCAGTCAAGGATAAGTTGTCAAGATTAGATCGGTCAGATACATGTAACAACAAAAATAAAAAAATAATGTGAATATACATGGATTTTTGACAGTAAATCGAGGCATTTTCAGACAATTTTTTATTTGTTTGTTTGTTTTACAAGTGAAAACGACGGTTTGATCGTGAAGAACGACTACTCGAATGTCCTGAAGATCCCGAATACCTTCTACGATTTCAATAACTTCAACGAAATCAAATACGATTTCCTCGATTACAACAGCAAGAATCAGCATTTCGACGATTATATCGAAGATCCCAGTGATGAATTCAGGAAATGTAAGCAAATAGCACCGCTGAAAAGCATATTTTATTAGTTAAGCATGAAAATGAACATTTTTTTTTGTTAATCTTATCCCTGTACAGTCTCGATTCTAAAGAAGATTCATTCATTGAATCCTAATTACACTTCGTTAGCTGACTTGCTCATCATTCAAAGCAATCCTAGGTAGTTCTCAGCGATTCGAAATCAAAAGTATAAAGTTCAATGCTACCTCGTTGATATATTCCCTAAGGCACTCACGTAAGCAGTTAAAAGAGTCTCCTACATTTCTTCCAGCATCTCGTAAAAAAAAGCAACAAAAAATAGAAATTTAGAAATTATTTTCTACTGAATTACTGATTTCTGATTGTAATTACATTCAGTTTCCCTCTTGAAGACTTCAATAACTTCGAGAAATCAGTGGAGCTCAGAAAAATACTTGAGATCCAGCTCATTGTGAAAGACCAATCGATTGATATTTCCAAACAAATTGTCTAATTCATCGTTCTTCAAGAAGAAAAAGTTCATGAATTCGTAATCAAAACAAACAATCATTCACAATTAAAAGGATCTTACTCTCATTATTTATTGAAATGATCTTTTCCCTTTTATCTCTCAGGATTTCTTCAAAGGTGTTGAATTAGCGAATATCGGTGAGGAAACTTGCAAAAAATACTAAAAAACCTTAGATACCATCGCTGATCGTCTCTTCAGACATACATCCCCATCAAGACCATTTGAAGTAGTCGTTCAGCCTGTTCTCTATGAGAATCATATTTTCTTCAGGGTTGTAGATACTTAATTCATTCCTTGAAAAAAGAAAAAAAAAAGAAAATAAATTCCCTCCCCTTCAAAATAGCATAAATATGTTCTTGTTTTTTTTGTTTGTTTTAAAAATATTTCACTGCTGTTATGTCTAACTAAACATCCCCATCCAAACTAATTAAAACCTGGAGTTTAAAATCTTAACTGGTTTCCAAAAAACTAGAATATATTTCATTCAAAACCTATCTTAAAAACATTTAACAAAATAAAAAAAACAAACATTTAACAAAAAATAAAAAATACATTTCTTAACATAAAAAAAAGAGAGAGAATCCAAAATATGAATAGAACGGAGAATATTTAAAAAAGAGAGAGATTCCGTTGAGGACTTTAAAAAACTAAAAAAAATATTATTAAACTACTTCAATCTTCCATCAGCACTGTTAAACTGGCTTGCAACCGAGATATTGAGAATTAACAGACGAACGAAGTAAGCTTTGATTGTTGTTGATGTTGTTATTCTGTTAAGCTGGAGAGTTAGGTAGACACGTGTTAGGAGGTGATCCACTTATTCCTGAGCTGCTTGTGTTCTAGAACTGATTAATATTGTTGTTGTTGTTGCATGAAGGGAGTGTTTATTTGCAGAGATTATTACTATTAGTTTCTTGGCAGCTCGATGCTTCTTGTCTGCAAGGCATGGAAGGGGCATAGTTATCCTTTTTATCAAGCTTGCATTTGAGTTATTCCAGTAATTATGTGAATTGCAAGTGCTGCGTGTTGATTAGCTACCATTCATCGATGATCTAATACAACTAGCAGTAGATCGCCTTGTAGTTAAGTACCTCTGCCTCAGCTTATTAGAGCTGCTTCGAAAGATACTCAAGTTACTAGCACAGACTCATTAGCTTCTCTTCGAGCTATTATCTCAATCTACTTTGTTCATCTAGATCCCCTTAATATCTGACTCTCCTGGATATCTCATCGTTCAGTTAGTTCTCGATTTCGCAGATGTGATGTCTCAGAATACTGTTATTCTACTCGCACTCTTGAAGTTTACATTCGAGTCTTTATTTCTCAGCTTGAACTTAATCTGCCTCACAAAGTTTCGATCTAAGGCACTCGATTTCTTTCAGCTTACCATTCAGTAGTTCTCCTAGTTTTTTCCCATCATCTGCTTGTAGCTACGCTTGTCGGAGTTACTGCTATTGCCTGCAGTTCTCTTACAGCAACTACGCGTTCTAGCACTCTTTTTCTTGCAGTTGTTTCTCGAGATTTTCAATTTTTTGTTCGAAATACTAATTCTAATTGCACAACTGTTATAACTTATCTTCTAATGCTTGCTTCTCTCTGCATAGACTCTACAAATCAGCTTCGAGCTGCTGCCTCTTGCAAGTTTCTTAGTTAAGATGTCCTTCCAATTCGGCAATGCATTATCTCAGCCCTTTAATTTGATTTTCCAATTCACTGCATCGGCTCTAAGTGCACTGCAGCTCTTGAACGCACTATTCTAATTCAGCATTTCGTTACCTCAACCCTTCAATTTCATTGCATCGTGCATTCAAACTCTCTTGCAGACTCTAAATCTAATCCTGCATGCACGCAGCTTCGTTTGCTTTCTGCTGCATCTATGCAATCTCGCAGCACAGCTTCTAGATTTATTACTCCTTCTCAGCAATAATCTACTTCAGTCGTTCATTTTGCTGAGTCAAAAACTAAGCTTTATTCTCCAAGCAAGCGATCTACTTCTGCAAGGCTTCGAAGTCTTACAGTTTCTAAAGCAAGCAGCATATCTCCTACTCTTACGCTGCTAGTTTCTAGTTTAAATAGTCGATTTATTATCCAGAATGTTCCAGTTTCTCTTCCAAACATTGCTTTTCTCGATTTAGATTGTCTAACTCGCATTAAACCTTTTGTCTTCGCATAGCCTCCTCATTCAACGAATTATTGAGATCTTCGATGCTCTTGGCGAGACAAGCGTTGGTTCTTTCAGCTTCACAGAGATTTTACTCTAGTTATTTAGCTCTTTTCGCTTAGCAATCCAACTCATTCATTCTCTTCCTCAAATCCTCGTTTTCCTTCAATTTCATCTCATAAGCATTCATAAACTGCTCTCCATCTTTTTTATCAGCCTGCAACTACTTAATAGTCTGATTTTATTAGCAAATCGTAGAATTCAGTTTCCCAATCTCTTAGTCTTATTAGGTTAGCGCTTATTGCAAGCACTGTATGTTTCTCAGTAAATCCTCAATTTTCTACTTCAGCACATTGATATCCTACTCATATTACCCATTTTTCGCCTCAAACATCCTCAACTATTAAATGCACTTCTCAGCTTAGCAAAGCCTTCCTCTGAGTTCTTCGATATTCTTATCTTTTATCTAAAGATAGTTCTCTAAATCAGCAATTTTCCTGTTCAGGCAATCCGCATCTTGCTAGTCCTTTTACATCTTCTAAAAATCCTGAGATAGCTTACAGAGTTGCTGATTCGCAGTGTCATATTGTGCCTGTAGTTTTTTAAGTTGGCTGTCTTTACTGCAGAGAGTTGTCTTGAGATCGTTGAGTTTATTCAAGGTCTCGAAGAGTTAGCAGTTAAGTTTGTCCTTTTCTGATTACAAATATTAATTGAGATTATCGGATTCTTTCAGTAATCCCCTGAGACAGTCGATATCGGAGGAGTTGGCAGTTTTGAGTTGATTAAGTTCAGATTAGACTTGATTCAATTAATCGTTGTTTTCTATGTACACAATCTACTCGACTTGCTAAGGTGTGGCATGTCTTAGTTCCATCAGTTCATCAGTTAGTGTCTTATTGTTCTATTCCAATCTTTTGAGAGAATAATCAATGAATTTGCCCGTGCTAGAGATGGTATTACACTCTCCCCTCCCCAAAAGAAAGAGAAATTTTTCACATGATTCAGGATCTCAAAGTACAACCTTCAATTTTTTATAGATCCCCTCCAGTTACTTAAAGAACAAGCATACCCCCCCCCCCCAATCCAGAAAATAATCCACAAAAACAAACTTAAATTCCTAAAATTTCCCCATATTTATTTTACACATTGATTCTTTGCTTGAGAATGCAGATCTCCTATGTGTTACTGGTTTCAACTTTGACAATCTTCTCGACATAAATTGGGTTCTAAGTACTCGAGATAGACACATAAGTTGGTGCTTCTTTCTTCTGAATTGTTGAGACATTCACAATATTCTTTCCATAGGATGAACTTCTGATCGGAGACTCACTGCGATACACAAACGTTTTAGATTATCTACTCGGAGAATGCTGAGTATTGTTCAGAATTTAGCTGACAATGTTGTTCGACTAGGTAAGCTAGATGTGATGTTCTGGCGTACTCTAATCCAGCAAAGTTCTGAATTGACTTCCAAGGAGTTGCTAAGATTAAGGCTGCTATTACTGCTGCTATCCACAAGGCATTGGATTAGAACAGTTTTAGTAGTTCGAAGACATATTTTCTAAGTGGTTTTCTGAATTCTCAGAATTTATATTTCCTTTTAATTTTGTTTTATAAATAATCTTTTATCACAAGAAATCACCGCATGCCCTCCTCTTCATAGCAAGCAACCAGCAAGAGAAACATCATTAGACTTACTGACTTTATTCTTAATTGATTTTCAAATTGAGTTCTCAGGAAGCCTTTGAATTCCTTTGAAATAACTTCATTTACTTGCTTCATAATTCGATAGACTAGTAGATAATTGGACTATCTACTTGAAATCCCACTGACAATCCATCCATTGATGCTCAAGAGTAGATAAAATGCTAAGGGAAAGAACAGGAAATTAGCTTGCTCGGATAATTTTTTTATTATCTCGGAAACACAGTTAAAAAATGATCCTCTTATTTCTGATCACTCAGGATCCCAATTATTACCAAATAAATGCCTTCCTATGGATTCTATTTGAATCTAATTGCTTTATGAATGTTTCCCTTTGAATTTAAGCATGTTTATGAGCATTTTTATGCTTCTTCTGGTTTTCCACTGATCTTAAAATAATTGCCCCATGTAACAGAATTTCCTGAATAAATAATTGAAAAAACTGGTTGGAGACAGTTAATTTGTTAGCGGAATCATTTAACAAATGAAAAATATTCAAACTTAACTTACTTTTCTCTTCTCATTTTTGGCATGCAGCTTCTCTTCATGAAGAATAGATGTCTTTTGAGCTCTGAAACTTTTTTCTTTTTGATTCCTTGCAAATTAAACTAGACCTCCCCTTTCATCTTCACTGGAGCAACTTAGCATGGGAAACTAACTAAAAAGCTGCGAGAATCTTAAAGAAAATTAGTGTTAGATAACAATAAGAAGATAAAAGGCTAGGGGATGTTTTTTTACATTTGATACTCTCGAAAAGTCCTAAAGAAATCGAGAAGAAAGAAAAACACACACACATATATGATTATCTACTGGTGCTCTTTATTTCCATAACAAAACTTGAAATTTCAATATCTGTGTTTAAAGTTAATTTCTTTCTTAACACAGCTCATTCAAATGATAAAATCAAGGAACTCATAACAATTAATAAAAATTGCTTTAATACCATGGATAAATTGAATTTTAATAAATCCATTTTCTATTTCTAAATTGAGTTTGCTCTAGAATTATTTTAACATTTTTTTGCATTTTACTGTTTAGTTCAATTTGTAAATGTTAATAATCCATGCTTTTTTGTCATTAATTTTAAGTCACATTTTCCTTTCATAATCTATCTATCTGCATATGTTTCTACTTCTTCTTTCTCAGAGCAGAGAATGGAATAATGAGAATCAAGATGATCTTATGTGATTTTTTAAATTTTCCAAATAAAAAAAATAATCAAAATGCAGATCCCTTGAGGATGGATTCAAAGTTTGAAGACAAAAACAAATACAAAAAAACAATATCTCTCACTTTTCGATTGACTTTAATTATTCAAAGAAATAACACAGACATAAATGACCTTCGATTACGACACAGCCACATTGGGCTTCCCTGATTCTTTCAACTACAGCTAAGGAAAGCTTGGTAGAAATACAGCACTCAATGCTAACTCCTTTGTTGATTCCTCAGCTGAATTCAAATTTGCTGATACACCTTTCAACGATCCAGCATAGCTTGTTAACTCATTGAAGGAATCACATGGTCCAGAGAAAAAATTGATGAATTTCAAAAAAGGCACAACAACTTTAGCATTCAAATTCCAAGGTGGTGTGATTGTCGCAGTCGATTCCAGAGCCTCTTAGGGTAGTTTCGATGCATCTGAGACTGTCCGCAAAGTCATTGAGATTAACAGCTTCTTACTTGGCACAATGGCAGGTGGTGCAGCTGACTGCTAATTCTGGGAGCAATACTTAGCTATTGAATGCAGAAAATATTAACTTCAACACAACGAGAGAGTCTCTGTTGCCGCTGCCTCCAGACTACTAATAAACATTCTCTACGGGTACAGAAACCAAGGATTGTCTGTCGGTTGCATGCTAACTGGATGGGATAACGAAGGTCCACAACTTTACTATCTCGATAATGATGGCACCAGAATCAAGGGAAATATTTTCTCATGCGGATCGGGATCAACTTATGCTTATGGTGTACTTGACACTTATTACAAGCATGAACTCACCCTTGATGAAGCAGTTGAATTAGGTAAAAGAAATAAATAACAAAAAAAAATGCTTCTTTTTGAATTTCCATTCTTAAATTAATTTTTTATTTGAAAGGTAAAAGAGCAATTTATCATGCTACCAACAGAGACGCTGGATCAGGTGGTGTTGTGAGAAGTAAGCCAACATAAAAATACCAAAAAAACTATTAATCTTTACTCAAAACTACCCTTTTATCCATAGCTTTTTTTTATTTTTTGTTCCCTCAAAAATGACTGTTTACTTTTCTATCCAAAGTCTATCATGTCCACTAGAATGGATGGACTATTATTGAAGACGGAAAGGATGTCAATGCGCTTCACTACGAGTATGCCCAGCAAAAGAGTAATACAACAATTCAAAAAATTAATTAATTTATTCACTATTTGTTTTTCTAATTGTTTCTGCCAAAAATTTGAACAGATCTTTCTGGCGAAGATGATGAAGTCAAAGCTAATCTTCTTTGAAGTTATAAAATACTACATATGTGAACTGTTTAGTTAGCTAAATCAGCGTTAAACCCTTTTTGTTGTTTTGTGTATTCACATAAATCTAGCTCTACACTACGGGTGTCTGATTTTTGCATAGTATAAATTGATACAAAGAAGAGGGGGAAATGGGATTAGTTTTAGAAGAAAACGAGATTTAGAGAGATCTTTTGCAATATTTTAAGTGACAAAAACGAGAAGTAATTATAAATCACGAATTGAATTCTCTCTCTCTTTGTTTGGGTATATCTATTGCATTCACTCGAAATATTAAATCTTCTTTATCTTGCAGGAAGCTCAATATCCTTGTCCTTTCTCGATCTTCTCTTTCCAGTTGCTATAGTCAGGTTCGTAGAGGAATTGATTTGACCCAGTGAACAGCAGATCTATTTTTGGGAAAGAATATCAAAGATTGTTATTGTGTCAAAGGTATTTAAAAAAAAAAACATAAAGAGAAAGGAATCAATAATCCAGCTGAAATCCATTTTTAGTCTAAGGATTTTTGAGAGGAAAAAGAATAGAAGAAATGTAGCTTTAAAACAAAGTTAGAGAGGACTAATATTATTTATTTCTGAGAATTTTGAATGAGATTTTGATCGATTCTTTTGTTCAAATAATTATCTATTGTGATTACCAACAATAAGCACAGTCGAGAAGATAATAGCTCCTGTGATCCATCCATTAGCGATGGCTTAATCTTAGGTATTAGCGAAAAGCACCCAAATAGCGACTACAAGAATAGCCCAAAATTTTTGTCTTCCGTTGAACATGCCCATTGATTGATGATTGTTTTTATTCCCTAAATTTTTTAAGTTAATTAAAAATTGATGTTTTTTATTCTTTTCGGAGGAGAAGGAAGAAGACAAACAGAATTTGTTTCAAAGGGAAGATAATCAATTTGGCAAGGACACCAAAATAAGGAGCCTTAAGAGGATATTGCTAGTGGGGAAAACAAAAATTCTTATGGAAAACATTTGATAAATTTTATAATATATTAACAAAAAAGCCAAAGTCTGAGAGAATGTTAAGTTAATTCTATCTTGTTAATTTTCCATTTTGCCTGATTTTTATTTTTCTTGGCTTCCTTATTCGCCTAGCTATCACTTATTTATATCTTCTTCAAATTTTGTTGAATTTACAAGTAGTTATCTGAGCATTTATTTAGGTAAAGCAACCACCAAATATGTATGTAACTATTCACAAATATGAATAGATATTTTTTGATTTAAATGCTTAACCATAGATAGTCTTGCAAAATTGAGGCAATGATCATTTTATTAGTGCAAATGAAAAAAAATATTTTTTTAAAAAAAACCTTAATAGTTTTAGAATATTCTTGTATGTTCGAACAGTCATTGATTAAAGGACTGTAACAATTGAGCAGATTCACTGCAGATACTATATGGGTTCCTCAAATAAGGAAAAAAGAGAAAAATATATTGAATCAAAGCAGGTTAGAATTTGTTATTTAACCCAGCTGGATTCATAAGTGTTCACTCTTATGATTATTGGAGGTGTATACTCCTAATTGTGCACTGCTGGCGATCCTTATCTGAATTTCTAGAAGAATCAAGTTGAAAAAATATTTAATAATACTTATTTGGTCATCCAAGAATAATTAAACTAAATAAATAATATTAACTTTTGAGAGTGTATTCTTTAGGAAGATTGTATTTTTGCTAGAAAGTATCCTCCCCACAACTATCTATGCTTGATTTTTTAATTACAGCAGTTGGCAAAGCATTTTTTATATTTATGAAATAAAAGTAATTAAACCTCAATAGAGCAGGTCTGATAAATATGCCAAGTACTACAAAAACAAATCTGACATTTTTAGTATCTAAACTGTTGTTTGCTACTTACTTTTTCTGCTAAAATTTTGGAGAAAAAGAAAATATCTTAACATTCTTACATACTTTCTATTTTGAGTAAATGTCTCAATATTTAACTGTAATAATAGCTTCATCATACGCAATTCTGAATAATTCTGATTCAATATGTATTTTTCAAACAAACAAGTACAAATAGAAGAAAATCCTTTGATTTTCTACAATCTAAAAGTATTTTCCTGGTCTTTATTTGTAACAATCATTGGCAATGCAACTCACAAAAATATTTAATTCGTGACGTAGAGAGTTAGTTCTATTGAAGTTCCAGAATGTTATCAGGGGGTGAAAGTATGCTTTAAATGCAGACTCACTGGGATTTGGTTTATTTAAAACTTTAAGATAAATAAAAATAAATCAAACGATTATTCACATTTCTCTCATAGGAAAACTAACTACACTTTAAAAAAATGGCAACTTCAGCTAATTTCGCTCCACTTGTTACCCTTTCTGATGGCAATAAAATGCCGATGTTAGGTCTCGGTACTTGGCAAACAACAAATAAAAAAGAAATGACAGATCTTCTTCGAAACGCCTTTGATCTTGGCTATCGTCACGTTGACACAGCTGTTCTCTATGGAAATGAGAGCCTTATTGGTGAATCTCTAAGGGCTATTTTCTCTGAAGGAAAATACAAACGTGAGGATATCTTCATTGTCACCAAGTTGTTCCTATTGCCGGTACAGACACTCTTGAAACAGTCAAGAAATCTCTTCAGGATCTATAAATCAAGTAACTTGATCTTCTGTATGTTCATTCTACTTGTGCACCCCCAAAAGACAACAATTGGACTTGGAATCACAAGCCTGTACATGTTCAATGGGCTGAACTAGAACAAGTACATGCTCTTGGCCTCACTAAATCAATTGGTGTATCTAATTTCAACGTTCAGAGCTTAGTTGATTTGCTCTCCTACGCGAAGGTTAAGCCTGTCAGTAATCAAGTCGAACTGCATGTTTTCCTCCAGCAACCTGAGCTCGTTCGCTTCTGCAAGAAAGTTGGCATCCATGTCACAGCATACTCCCCTCTGGCTCATTTTAACGCTATTGTTAGCAATGAAGTTCTCAAGAAAATTGCTACACGACACCACGCTACAATTGCCTAAATTCTTCTTGCTTTCCTTCTTCAACAAGGAATAAGCGTCATCCCTAAAACTGAAAAAATCCTCAGACTAAAAGAGAACTTATCATCTCTGAACTTGAAGCTAACTCCTGAAGACACTGCCTAGCTTCAAACACTCGACAAAGGGTATAGAAGTTTTAACCTTGGGGAATTGGATTTTTTCCAACTACTCCCAATCTTCAGCTGAAAACGTTCTATGTTTGATATTAGCAAGTATTGTTTTACAGTGGATATTTTTAGTTTTTTTAAAGATTTACATTGAATTCAATCTATCTTTCAGGGCATAACCAATCTTCAAATGTATTTTTCTTTTTCAATTCAAGCAACCTTTGATATTCCAATTTATGAAATTCTGGTAATTTCTTCACTTCCTATTTTGTGTCGCTTTCTTAATAACCAAAGTGGCTAAGTATCCCCACAAGTTGAAAATCAAATTTTTTAATAATTTAAATAAGCCAGATTTTCTTCTTCTCTGTATTATTAATTAATTAAAAATTATCAGTAAAGAACTGGGTAATTTGATATAAATAACTTTCAAAATAGAAATCTCTCAATTTTCATTAAATATTATTTCTTTTTCAATTTATAGATTTTAATTTTCATTATCTCCTTGAAACTCTTAGAAGAAAAAAACATTTACATGATTAAGTTGAGGATACAAGCATTAATTTAAGCTAAAATTTTCTTAGAATAATTTGTATTTGAAAACATAAATATTATTTAGATATCAGAGATTTAAGTTCTTGGTCAAAAATAATTAACAAGTAATCAAGCAGAATAGTTTTGATTGATAAAATGGCAATTTCAGCCACTTTAACTTTGCAATTTCGCTTTTAATGAATTCCCTTTATTTCGCTTCACTAAAAACAAGAATTGGACATGAAATCACAAATCTATTCACGTGTAACGAGCTCGAATAAGTCCATGCCCTTGGCTCCACTAAATCTCTTGGAGTTTCGAACTACAACGTTCAGAGCTTAGTTGATTTACTTTCTTACTCAAAGGTTAAGCCTGTCAATAATCAAGTCGAACTCCTATTCTTTTCCTTCAGTAACCTGAGCTAGTTCGTTTCTGCAAGAAAGTTGATATTCACGTCACCTCATATTCTCATCTTATTCGTTTTCATGAAGTGGTCAATAACGAAAGTTGTTAAGAAAATCGCTGCTGGTCACAAAGTTCAAGTATCTCAGGTGCTTCTTGGATTCCTTCTCCATGAAAGGATTAGATTCATCCCAAAGACTTAAAAAACTTCTAGATTCAAAGAAAATTTCAAGTCATTGAACTTGAAACCTTCTCCTGAAGACATCAAAACACCGAAACTCTTAACTTAGGGCATAGAGTTTTTAATGTTGGAAAAAATTTTTCAATCAAAATACCATTTTATTCTTGAAGTATGCTCTTCAACATTTGAGTATGCTGATATTTTAATAATTAAGAATAATGGATATAGTTCTAAAATGTTTGATATTGATAATAATTCAAACTGTTAATAAAAAGATGTATTTCTTGACCTGATTAATTGTTCAAGAAAGCTTTAAATTATTTTAATACAACAAATAAATGATTTCTTTCGATATTTTGATCTTAAAAAAAGCATAAAAGATATTTGGTCTGCCACAAAATCTAAAAACGAAATTAGTTTTTTTGAAATCATATTTTTCTCAAAAAATAATGGATAAAGAATAATAGTTTTACTATGTACGGTTGATGGCATTTGGATTAAAAAAAATGAGTTTTCTCAAGAAAAAAGTAATTAATGAGTATTATGTTTGTGCAAAAATTAAAGGATTATCACTTTATTTGAAAAATATGATGTTGTTCTAGCATTAATCGACATGAAATAGAAATCAGCAATAACATGCAAAAAAGGAATAATCTGAATCTCCCAGCTTTCGATGGAAAGAATTCTGATGAAACTCACTGCTTTCAAGAAGATACAAAATTATAATGACGACAAGTTGATTCTTTACTTCTGATATTTTTATGTATGCTTCTGTAAAACTTCTAGAATAACTTTTTGATAACAATAATTGGATATTTGGGGGAGTCTTTAAAAATGCGAAGGGACTTTTGTGTAAAGATAATTAATAAAAATAAATAATTACAACACATAGTTTCACAGAATCACTTAGCATAGATAAAATGGCAACTTAAGCTACTTTCGCTCCTCTCGTTACCCTTTCTGATGGCAACAAATTACCAATCTTTGGTCTTGGTACTTGGCAATCAACCAATAAAGAAGAAATGACTAACCTCATTAGAAGCTCCTTTGATCTTGGCTATCGTCACATCGACACTGCTATTCTCTACGGAAACGAGAAGATTATTGGAGATGCTCTGAAGACAATCTTCGCTGAAGGAAAGTACAAACGTGAGGACATTTTCATTGTATCAAAGATTTTCCCCTTTGCTGCAACAAATACTCTTGAGGCTATCAAACAATCCCTTCAAGACCTTTAAATCAAGCAACTTGATCTCCTTTACGTTCATTGGACTTTCGCTCCACCCAAAGATGACAACTGGACTTGGAATCACAAGCCTGTTCACGTTCAATGGGCTGAGCTCGAATAAGTCCATGCTCTTGGTCTCACTAAATCTCTTGGAGTTTCGAACTACAATGTTCAAAGCTTAGTTGATTTGCTCTCTTACGCAAAGGTCAAGCCTGTCAGCAATCAAGTCGAACTCCATGTCTTCCTTCAACAATCTGAGCTCGTTCGTTTCTGCAAGAAAGTTGGTATCCACGTCACCGCGTACTCTCCTCTTGCTCGTTTCGATGATGTCGTCAACAACGAAGTCCTCAAGAAAATCGCAGCTCAACACAAAGTCCAAGTATCTCAGGTGCTTCTTGGATTCCTGCTCCACGAAGGAATCAGTGTCATCCCTAAGACTGAAAAAGTTGCTAGACTCAAAGAAAATTTCGAATCTTTGCACTTGAAATTGACTCCTGAAGACGTCGCAGCACTTAAAGCTCTTGATAGAAATTTAAGAATCATAAATACTGCTGATATGGATTTCTTCCAGAAGCTTCCAATCTTTGCTTGAAAATAATAAAATAAATAAATTTTAATTTAAGATGTTCGTTGCATTGTTGCTTGTTGTGCTTGCATTAAATATCTTTCCAGCTAACAAAAAAACGAATAATAATGTGTCTACAATACAAAAATGTAATTATTTATTTGCTAATTTTTGGCACACATCAAAAACTAATCCCCTACCCACCCCTCCAAAAATAAATTTTATGTCTCATACAGACACACTTTCTAGCTTGGAAGGCATTACAAAATAAAGACAACAAATAGTCAATAATTAATAACAACCTTTTCTCACATTGGTTATCATTGTTAAATTTTTATTTTTGGCTTACTATTCCTTTCACATGGAGTACTCCCATATTTTAATTTCTTCATTCCTATCACCTGAATAAATCATACTATTTATTGGGTCAACTTCTAAAGCCCATACAACATCTGTATGCCCTTTAAGTGTAAACCTTAGTGCTTGCTTCTCAAAAGGATTCCAAACTTTTATGAGATTGTCATTTCCAGCAGAAACGAACATTGAAGTCAATGAGGAATTATCCAAAACACTGCTATTCTAATTTCTCACAATGTTCGGGAAGAATCCTGCAGTTCTTTGAATAGCGTCTCTGTGTCCATAGAAACTAAGCAAATCTTTGAACATCCTTACATCCATTACCTTCAACATCGAATGCTAAGACGAAACCACAAATAAATAGGGGTTGATCTAAGAGACATGATTAGCTACATGTGGAGAGTATATCGACTTGAGAGACTGGTCCATTCGCAGATCCCAAAGATTAATAAGCTTATCTGCTCCAGTACTTACAAACACACTTGCTGACAAACAGCTCATATCACTTAAGGAAGTCACAGATTCACTGTGACCGTTTTTCCCAAGTCCAAATGCAGTGCCGCTTTACTCGCTAAACCGATCTACAGGAATTGAAAGTATCGCTGACGATGAGCAGCCACATATTATAAGATCACCTTTGTTAATGATAGAATTGATAATCTTCTCTTGTGGTTAGATTCTCCCAAGGATTCTCCTTTGAGAAGATAAATCTGATGAATTTGAGTGTCTTTATGTGATATCGATGAGTTCCACTGAAGAATCATAATAGGAGCAAGCAATAATCGATTTCTGATTCATTTCAGTGTAGACTCTGTTATTTTTGTTTGTTTTTTAGATTTCAACGAGAGCAGCAGCTACAATACCTCCATTGAATGTGCTAATTTAAAGAATAGGTTATTTTTAGTTCACTGCCCATACTTTTATCAAGCCATCCCAACTTGTAGAGAGTAACTGACCTTGGATTTACTAATCTGGTATAGTTTCAAGTTGATCCAAATCTATTTCATCTTATTTTGAAAATTCCTATTCATTTTTGTGTTCAACTACTTGGTTATTTTCACAAAAATTCTAGTATTTATCTGCAAATTTTTATTTATTCATATTCTTATCTTATGGGATATGATGGTTCAGAGATATAATGCTTGAAATCGGTGCTGAATGGGCAAAAATTGTATGCAAGAGCTGAACAGAGCAAACTGAGCGTTCAAATACTGACCTGTAATTCACACATGGTGGTTCAGTATGTACTTCAATATCAACAGCTTTTAGGCATGTCACTGTGATTTTACTATAAATTCCCTTGATAGAAAATTTAATTGAATCTGCTGCTTCTTGAAAGTACTTTTCAGTGGTAGCTTAGTTGAGCCGCGAGTGGATTTCTGCTTCTTCTAATTTCTGATGAATTTTTTCTAAATGTGGCAGCTTCTAGGACTCCATTCTGATAAGAGATCGAAGAGTATCTATTTTCCTGACGTTGTCTGCTTTATCGTAGAATTGACTGCTGAAATTCAAATGACTATCAGTCCATTCCATGAGCAATTTCTTGTTTTTAAGAGTTGCATGATATGATTCCTGAACTTCTTAAAGCATTTTGGAGAAGATTCCTCTAAATGATTCCACATTATCCCATAAATGACTTCTAATTTCAGCTTCACTTTAATCAATCATCTTACTGATATTCTTTTTTAAATCGCTAAAGCAGCTCGTTATGGTAGTAATCGCAATTTCTTTTTATTCCTAGACTGTTTCATTCAGAGATAGAAGTTTCTTTTTGAGTGCTGATAGTTTATCCGAGCAAGTTGTCTGTTTTATGAAATCAGGGAGAGGGAGTAGTAATTCTGCATAGTTCTCCTCAAGAAGGCACTACTCGCAAAGTGCATTACGATCTTAAAATCTGACATCTAGACATACATTCTAGATCTACTTATCAGCGTGGTAGAGACAAAATAACATCTCCACAATTTTCACAGGGATAATTAAGATTGGGATTATGGCAAATTATTTATTAATTGTTTAAGATATTTTTTACTAAGAAATAAACAATTAATGAATACTCTATAATCTTCTTACAAAAAAAGAAAACACAAAGAATATTTGGGCAATATTAATCAAATCATCCTCAAAAGGAGAAGTAGAAAAACAATAAAGAAAATCTTATAAAATCTTATCGAAAGCATTCACAAAAAAGGCCACAAGAATTTACAAGAAACAATATTAACAAACAGAGAAAAAATGGCTTATTTATTGCAAACTTAGTTGCTATTCTTCTTCTTCTTCAATGTTTTAAAGCTGACAGATCGATTTTGGATTTGAAATTCTCATAAGTGTAAAGCATAATAAATGAGAGTGATTTCAGAAGCGATTTTCCGATTGGGAATGTCTCAAATATAGTCAAGAGCTTGAAATTCTACTTGACAACTTCTGACGACTTCGAGAATAAGCCAATCCCAAGAACATCCAGTGAATTCTTTCTAGCAAAAAGGTATCTCAAAATCAGCGACAGTTGCGGTGTCGTCTTAGCATGGGTAGCAATTGCGGAATACAAAGTGATCAATTCTAAGTCATTGAGTATCCGCGTGTCTTTCACAATCAAGAGACTCTCAAATAGCACTGCAGACGCAGGTCCACCGAACAGTTATTTAAATCTGCATCTTTCTTCTTCATCTTCTTCTTTGAGCCATTTCCACATTGTCGTTTTCCCAAATCGCTCTTTTCTCTTCCTAAATCCTTCATACAAAGGTTTATCTTCGTTTCTAAAATCAACTAAGTTCGCTGAATTCACCAGCATATCCACAGTGCATTTTGTATAGTTCCTGAATAATTCTCGCAGTGTCCATTCGCTGTCGTCTAAAGTGTTTTAGTTGTCATTATTTCTGTGATGTTTACTTCCTGATGGATTTTTTTTCTTCTCATCAATAATTCTCTTTGCTTCTTTGTAGAACTCTTCATCGACAGTGGATACCCTCTTTTCATATAGCCTATCCATAACATTAACTTTCTCGCTTTCTCGAATGCTTCCATCACTCAGATTGCAGCATAAATCCCACCAACTGTCTCTATTCTCAAATAACTGCCAAAATAACAAAACAAAAATGACATGTATTTTCAAAAAGCAAATTACAAAAATATACAAAAAACGGTTGGGCTTACTGGATTTGAAACGGCTGCTATGTATCCTTACTGTTCTGTGAAGGAGAGATCTTAGAGATGGCAGTACATTTACAATCTTTTTTGCGCGTTAAAAGGGGTAATCAGCAAAGCAGCTGCAGTTGCTGCATTCACACATTCCCTGACAGATCTATCATATCCGATGAATAGCACCCTCAATTCCTTCAACAATCCAAGCCATATTTTCATAATATTTTACTCGAATCGATTAAATAAATCAACTAACGATGCATTTGTTTCGTAGCGATTGCTGTGCGAAATTGAAAACTAAAAATGATCGTTTAGCTAAATCTCCAGGATCTCACTCTCAGGCTATTCAAATTAACTTAGAATATCACTGCTATGAAGGAACTTCGTCTTAGGTGTCTATAGTATGTGTGGTGGTATGTTTGTTAAGGAATTTATCTGATTAAACATATCCGATAGTAATTTTTAAACAGGTAAAATGTCATCTTCAATTATCGGGAATTCTATGTAGATTTCAAGAAAATATTTCAGAACTGGCTCGAAATAATAAAGAATGTCATTTCTGCTTGATGCTATTGACAAAGCACGAGTCAGACAACCTCGCTTGATTGATGAATCCCTCTTGTTACGTATCAATGTATAAAATACAAATTCCTCTTCGACTTTGATTTATTGTTTCAAATTATCTTCTTTATCTGCATCTTTATTTGGCTTTCTAACCACCATCTCTTAGTCATTCTAGCTAACTCTACAAGATTCGGCATCACTCACTGCGGACATTCGAATGCTACTTTCAAAAAGTCTCCTATCTTCAAATTTCCTGAGAAATTCTTCCAAGTATATTTTTTATTTCGCATCACTTGAGATGTTGTTCTTGAAATTGATTCCAATTGATTCTCCTTCGTTTATCGTGTAGAAACTGTAGAAATCGTCTTTTAACTTCTTGAATTGAATATCATTATGCGTTTAATATGCAAAGACTTAACATGCTGAACTGAGATCGACATAAGGTGCTTAGAAATGCAAAAGATCTCCTCTACTAGAGACACTTAGCACACATGCTTCTTAGATTAGTTTCCACTCTTCTCCAGTGTATTTGTACAGATCGACGAGTTCTGAGAAATGGTTTTCGTTGATTAGTTAGATGTTTCTGTACTCTGATTCTGCCATTTTCCAACTTAAATGGTATTTAAACACAGAAATATCGCTGTCACTCTTTTGCACACCATCAGGAAGCATGTAAGCTGCTAGGGCTATCTCATTGTACTCAAAACATTCAGGGACATGCGCCTTTACTACACAGCCTTTCAGCAGATCGAACTCACCAGCAAACACAGCTTCAATCATTTTTGCTATTGCCTGTGCTATCTAAAAGATTTCTATAGGGGTCTCTCTGATTTCTCAAATATTAATTAAAGTAGATTTCACTTGATTTATCAGCTTTTATCAAGCACAAAATATTGTAATATTCTTACAAGGAGACAGGGAGGAATAAAGCAATCGATAATATTCCTAAAATTTTATTGATTTTCCTATTTCAGCATTGATATAGGTGATTCTTGCTTGATTAATATTAGTCTTAAAAAAGCTCTAAAATTATCATAAAATTTCTTATTATGGTTGAACCTAAACTTTCATTTTTTTTCTTCAAAAATAATATGTTTAACGCAATGAGATGGGCAAACAAAAATAACCTTAATTAGCCTTAATATTATCCAAGAATTATTATTTTATTATTTAAGAAATCAAATTATTAAATGTGTGCTTTGTGATTGAAAAAAGAAGAAATACTGGGTTTTTCTGTCTCATCGTTGCAAGAGGCTTTTTCAAGACTCATCAATGGGTTCAATGATTTCCTATGTTTTCCATAATATCATTAAAATATCAGTGATTTTAACAACCTTGATTAAATCGCTTACTGATTCACCGTTTGCGTGTGTTATGGTCTTAACTCTGTTGATGTCAACTGTTTGCACAGAGCCATCTGCAAAATATGTTTTTTCGACTCCATCTTCAAACACATACCTCGCTGTGCCATTGCTGAACCTTACAAATAAAGGCACCACAACACACAAAATACCATTAGATTATTGTTTCCTTGATTTGTTTTATAGTCTTGTTACTTAATCTCCTTTTTGCCTGAAGGGAAGTGAATTTCAATTTGATCATTTGGGAACTTTACTATCTAGAAGTAGAATATGACAGAAAATACATAATAAGTGATTGTCATCAAAATATTTGAATTTTTAGATGCTTTCGGATTACATTAATGGTAGAAGGAAGAGTTATTTGTGTGGTATCTGCATCGGCAAAGTAATAAATGATAGTCTAATCTGGAAGAACTTATTTCACATCGCTGTTCATGTACTCAATGACGGTCAAGCCATTCTTTAAAATCTATCTCCTCACCTTATTCGGGAATACCACTTCGATCGTTCCATTCTCATATTCTCGCTGGATCTGTTTAGAAAAGATTATTAGCCTTGAAGTTCATTTCAAAATAGGAAATTTAAATGAGTAAGGAAAGGGTTTATTATTTTTTACTTTGCCATCTTGTGTGTTATTTTGCTAGACGATCTTACCAACCTTTGAATAGAGGCTAGTGTACTCCTTGTAAAGTGGATTTCCATTATAGTTGAATTAATTTATGTCTATGTCTCTGTTGATCATAGCGATTCCGATATTACTTTGTTTTGATAAATCAGTTATGTCATATTTCCACTTAGCACTGG
>Ga0302271_10001656_pt1 | contig 21148 bp, 12 predicted proteins | sample III_Bog_N1_1_FD_198767 | JGI IMG/M metagenome (GOLD analysis project Ga0302271, IMG submission 198767) | Peat permafrost microbial communities from Stordalen Mire near Abisko, Sweden - III_Bog_N1_1 | ecosystem: Environmental > Terrestrial > Soil > Wetlands > Peat | place: Sweden: Abisko... | reverse complement strand
TAATAAAATAATGATACTATTTTAACAAGGCTAACTTCGCAGATTAAAGATAAATCAAGTTATCCCTCTGTCTTGTGAGATAATGTAGGAAAAAAATTATGGGAAAGAATTCTAAAGTATCCTTCTTGGAAATTACAAAGACCAACCCGAAAACGATTCACAGCAAGAGTCTTAATAGATAAGGAATCCTTACGAAATATCCTAAATCTTGAATGAAGGCTTATCTCCTGGGGATGTAGAAATTTTTAACATCCGGTTCCAGATAGGCTTGTTTTTTATTGCCGAAAGAAGAATCTATTAATATATTGAGATTGATTCTATTCAATTAGAAGTAAATTCATCTAGTATTTTAGAAAACATCTAGAAATTAAAGCATTATTAATAACCTCATGAAGAAGACAAGCTTATTTAGAATAAAAAGAAGGAAAATAATTAATCTCCAAATTATCAAAGTTTTTTGCCTCAAGAAAAAACGAAAGACCAAGAGGATGAAAGCACCAAAAACAACAACATCGAAGAATAATCAATGTCTTAATAAAACAAAGATTGGAGCTCAAAGCTATCAAATAATTATCCAACAACGATGCTTGACTACATCATGCATGTTTAAGACCCTAACTTAAGAATATTTTCCAAGGAATTTCAAACTGCTTACAAAAGTAAATTAATAAAAAATTACAAGATAAATATTCAACAATGACCTGCTTGAAAAATGCTTGTAATTTATTTTTCGATCTTTAGGGGAAGATCTTGTCAAAGAAAAAACCAAAAACAATGAGAACTCTTCAAACTTTGAAAACAGCTAAATAACTCGATATTTGTAACCTACCTTTGCTTCGCACAAAAGCCAAACAGAGGAGCTTCTTTCTCCAATTAGTTAACTATCAGAAGATGCTTCTTCTTAACTGTTCCTTAGATCTAAACTCCTCAGCAGTAAACTTTAAATTTTTGGGAAAGGAATATTGATTTTTTGAGTTTTCAAGCTAACTGTAATAAATGTATTTTCTATTAAATTTACTACATGCTTGCCATGCATTCATTTGAAAAATTAAATAAAAGTTTAATCTATTTTGTTGTTATTTTTCAATTAAGAATCGACAGAATAATAATAATAATAAGAAGAATCAAAGTAAGGAATGGCCCTTGGTATTAATCCTAGCGTTTTAAAGCAGATTTCATAATATTCCAAAATGAATTAAACTACAATCAAACAAACAATTTTCTCACCAGCTTAAAAAAAGAAAGATAATCCATCCAAAATACCTCAAAAAATAAAGTACTTCCAAAAAAAGCAAACCTAACCTAACAAAGAGACAGACAATCATCTGAAACAATGTATTTCAGACAAAATCAAGGAAACTCGCCATTCTGAATATGAGAAAGAAGAAACTTTACACTTCGAGCTAGATGACGCTGATGGCAACCATGTTAAGAGAGATTTAGACATCTAGAGTCTTCGCTCTAGCACTTACTCAATCAACGTACTCTAAAAAAAGCAGATCATCAAGACAATCAAGTCGAAAAAAGACACTCGAGGTATCAATTTCTTCGTAGGAACAGGCATCTTTTCGTTTTTCGTGATATTATGTCTGACTTCAATATCATACGAGAAATTCGTCAGCACTTTGAGTGAGTTCAAAAATGGGTTCTTAATCCTTGGGATCTTCAGTGAAAGCTTCAACTAGCTTGTTCAAACCGTAGGAAATACATCTTATACGATTTTGAATATCTTCGGCATCTTCGGACTGTCTCCAAGCTAATTAGTCGCATGGAGAGAAGATTTGAAAGCTGCTAATACAAAATTCATCGATAAAATCAAGGAAAACTACAAAACAATCCTTAATCTCAACTCCAAAGACATAAACTATTAGAATCAATTATTCAATTAGAAAATCAACTATATTTTTTCCTTTTTCAACAATAACAACTTTCAATACAATGCTAATCAGATGTAGATCTCACAGATATACTAGTTTCCGCTATTTCTTTATGCTGTGAACATGATAACAATCTCAATTAACAATTTTGCTGAATCAGCCTAGTTGTCTATGAACTCAATTACTTATAAAACTAGTATTTTAAGCCTTTAATCTCTAATTTAAGAATAAGTTCTAGATTAGCTTGATTCCATCGGTATTATGGAATAAATTAAAGTATTCACGATGCTAGGAGTGAGCTTGCTGCTAGCTTTGACATTAGTGCCGATAAGTATTGTAATGAATCAGCATAAGGAAAGTTTACTCAAACTCTTTGGGAGTTTTTTACCTGAAACAATTTAGAAACATATTGATGCTATCGAAGACAGTATTTTCGCTATTGATGAAATTAACTAACAAAATGAAAAAACTAGTAAAGCTGAAGAGACAGTTAAAAATCCCTACCACCTTAATTCCAATGAAAAAGATTGTGCAAAATAACCCTCTAAACTCGGAAACTCTATCTTCTCCAAACCCAGCAGATAGGAGCGATATTTAATCTAATAAGTTGATCAATTATTAAGTGTAATAAAGAGACAACCTCAGAAAAGAAATAGATCAATAGCTTCTTTCAGCTCTCTCCCAAAGTTGAGGAAAATAACAGTCATCGCAGCTTTTTCAATACTAATTCTTCTAATGACATTTCCAATTGTAAGCACGATCCTTGTTTTTTATTTCAAAAAAGAAAGCTTAAACATTGTAGCTGAGCGAGTCATCATATTTAGCATCTAGAATAATATACTTTATAAATAAACTAGCTATTTCTCAATGTGGAGCCTGATGGCATTATCAAATGGTAAGGAATCCAACAGTGAAAAGATTACTGTACATTTGAAGACTCTTCTACAACTTGAAAATGAAAACCCTTACATTTTGAATAAACTAAATCAGCTTTTGTTATACTCCCAAAATCACCCCTATCGTCATGAGGTGATTAAGAATTTTTTAGAAGAGGCTCTCAAAGGCGATGTCTGCAAGTTAATAGAGTCTTACGAGAATTATTTTGATCCACGAGTGCTTAACATCGATTGTCAGACGGTGATGAATGGGACCTTGAAACGTGGTTATATAATTTCAGTTCAAAAACTACTCTAGATCTTCACCTCCTTGGGAAACATGTACTCCAACGATTTTAATGAATTGAAGGGGATCATAGGCTACTTAAGAAATCAGTAAGCAGAATCTTAATTCATCATAGATCTCAGGAATTTAATAAGTCTTATTGAATATACCTCTTAAGCCTTAGATAATTTCTTGAGGTAGTATGAAATAGAGTACCACAAGACTTTGGTGGATCAGTCGTTTTAGATTCTAATGATAGTGTTAGTGGTGGTTTTGCTTGTCTTTTCTGCAGGATGGGTGGTACTCTATAAAAAATTCCATAATGATTTCCTTCAAGTTACCAGTTTATTAACACTTTTTCACATAAACTTAATCATGGAAAATAAACTCTTTCTTAAGTACTTTCAACAGAGCACTGCAATAAAAGCTTTATAATGATTCTTGTCTTGAAGGCATAATATAAATTTATGTGTGGAATATTTGAAATTTTATTACAAACTGGTAGTTCTACTTGAAGGAGGATATTTGAAGGCAAATTGTATTTTAATTAAGGGTTTTTTTTCTTCAACATAACTCTAAAATAATAAAAAGAGGATGCTATTTTATAAAAGAGTTATCTATTAGGAAAAGTCTAAAATAAATCATATTTTAAAATGATGTTATTTTTCTATTTTGTTGTTGAATTAATTACTTTCTGTTAGATTTTTTTATCTTTGAATTAATTACTGGGTACAAAATTGGATCCCTCCTCTCGGCTAGAACTGGTAGTCAATCCTCCCCAATGTACCATGTTTTAAACACTTATTGCGTTAGGCCTACTTAGCTAATTCATTTCCCTTCTAGATTGGATTCAAATGAAATTCTTTTGAAAACTCAATATTTTTTACTTAGATTATTTTGTTGGTTGTTTGATTTTAATTTTAAGGTTGATTAAACTGAAAATAGGCTGGTTCATTTTTTTTCTTCAATTTATTCTTGATTTTTTGAATGTCTTATTAGTATTTTTTATAAGAATAATACTCATTGTTTTTGAGAATTCTGTGAGAAGAGATAATAATCAGTGTATGAGTTGCTTTTTACTTTATGTTTCTCAAACCATCACTTATCACGCGTTCTTCTTTCTTAACGGAAAAAGATAAAGGACAGCAGTAAAAAGTTAAAAAAGTATTTCACTCGTGAATTTAGAGTATTAAATCAATAATAAAGTTAATTTTGTGATGAAATAAAGAACAACTTCGTTTAATATTTATTGCATTTCATATTTACTAGCTAAAAAGGAATATTTGATTCTTTTATTAAATTAATCGAGTTCCTTTTTCAGTGAAATTTATGGATATTGTCGCTTGAAGAGAAAAGAACATTACAAGCAATGGTACATAAAAAGGAGCAAGTAAATTTACATATTTTTGAGAATACAAAAAAGAATTCTCAGAAAAGAAGAGATTGATTAATGAATCAGAGAGAGAGAGAGAGAGAAGAGAGAGAGAGAGAGAGAAAAAAAGAAAGAATCAAATTGAATTTGATTCGCAGATTAGAGAAAGAAATATTTCTTTCCCAGGATAATAGTAATTACTGGAAGCCCCTCCTCTTTTGTTACCATAATAAAATACCATTATTTTAGAGTGGGGAGTTACTGAGTACAAGTGTTATTTCAGAGAGTTTCAGGAGAGAAATTTGAGCAAACTAAGAGAGAAAAACAAAATTATTTATCAAAATACAACTTCAGCATAATAAAAAAGTTGTAGAAGATGCGATAAAGGAAAGAAGAAAAGAGAGGAAAACCGTGATTTAAAAAAAAATCTGAATTGTGTCATTTACTCTGAAAAATAATCCTCCTAAAATGTTTAATCTATTCCAATAGACGAACAAAAATAAACAACGTGAAAGATACGGAGTAATCAGATAGCAGAGCAAGAGAAAAAAATCAGCGGGAAGACGAAAAGGCTTATCATATGATTCAATCTCTTTTTTGATAATTTAATAACCTACAAAGATTGATAAAATCGCGTTTTTTGTCTAGTCATAGTATGAGCAGGATTCAGAGCTAAAGCATCAGTGATCTTTCTTCCTTACCTTAGTTCTCTTGGAAGGCAAGCTACACTGACTAGAAAGGTAATAAGCATGCAAATAAGGAGAGTTTGAGAAAGAAAATACAATAAGATTGAAAGAAATTTCATAGAAAAATATTGTAAAGATGCTATGGAGGAGGAATTAAGAGAGGAAGGGAAAATAAGATGAAGTGAGCAAGTCAACGGGTGAGGGAAGGTTGATAAGAAGAAGGGATTTATATTGATGTAAAAAGCATTTGAAAGGCATAAAGTTTTATAAAAATTCTTTGAGAGGATTGAAATCTTGATTTTTTAAATTGATTCCAAGTGATATTATTTTGATTTTGTAATTTTAATAATCTAGAAAGTGTAATAGCCCTTTAGGAATCAATATTCGACGATTCTAACTAAGCTGCTAAATCTAAATATCGAATCTTTGAGAAAAATGAAGCGATTGAAGAGTACAATCCAGTTTTTGCATGCATAGAAAATTCGCTGTATAAAAAATCCAGAAAGAAAAATATATGGAAAACTCGGATATATTATTTGAATGGAACATATTTGATCAAGAAAAGACAAGAAAAAATGACTGAAAAGAATGGAGAATACCAGGTATCGAAGAATTGGGAGAGTGTTGTAAGATAGAATGAAATAATAACTGTGTGCAACGTTGAGAACATGAAATTAGAGCGTTTGAAGACATTGGATTCAAAATATGGATTTCGCTTATCACTGAACAGCCAGTGGGTGGAGCTGTTTTGTAAATCTAGAGAAGAAAGTGAAAAGTGGTTTGCTTTATTGAAACAATGGTGCGTGCTGACAACATTTTCTGAGGATTTCTGTAATTTAAAATTACTTGGGAAAGGCAATTTTGCAAGAGTTTATTCGGGTAAAATATGCAGCTAAGCAGCTGTTTTAGCATGTACAAATAGCGCCCCACTTATTTCAAATAGCTTCTAGCAGCTACACAGCCCTGAAAAATTAATAGTCGACAAAACAAATCGATTCTAGATAAATGGAGCATGTGCACAAAAGTCTAACGATTTCAATAATGAATCAGCCCAACCTATCCTGAAGACTGAAATGGACAAGGCAATTAAAGCATTTGAGAAAAAGAGATTCAAGGATGTTGCTTTGGAGCGACTGGCGTTGATGAAAGAGCTGAGCATCATGAGATAAGTTTAGCATCCGAATGTCCTTGGATGCGAGTGTGTCTACGAAAATGAAACGCACTTGCTAGTTGTGAGTGAATTATTAAAAGGAGGGGAATTACTCAAAAGCATCGCTTCTTGCGATATCAAAGATGAAATATTATGCAAAAACCTCATCAAATAGGTGCTTTCAGGGCTCAGTTACTTATCTAGCTTGAATGTGCTGCACAGAGATGTCAAACCAGATAATTTACTTCTTCGGAGGAAATTAATAAATGTCCACTAAGAACTCGTAGATTAACCGGATAACATAGTCATAGCTGACTTTGGGTTAGCTGATTACTACGATAAAACTGGTTAGTATATGTTTTAGAGATGTGGAACACCTGGATTTGTTGCGCCTGAGCTTCTCGCTGATGAGCCATACTGTCAGAAAGTGGATGTGTTCTCAGCTGGCATTTTGTTTTATATTTTGCTCTCTGGCGAATCACCTTTCAAAGCTGACACGTATGATCAAGTTGTGCTTAAAAATTACAATTGTGAAATCGATTATAAGATTAAGAACCTGGACACATCAGTTTCAGCGAATTGCTTGGATTTACTGAAGTAACTGCTTGAAAGAGACGGTAAGAAGAGAATATCTGCAGCACAAGCCCTGAAACATCCTTTTTTCTAAAATGAGAATATCAAAAATAATAACCTTTCTTCAGGAAATGTAACAATCTAATAAGAAGATCGTTCATCTTGTACAATTTGTATTCCTTCAAGGACAGATAATCAAATTCCATAAAACCCACCTTCTCCAGCTTCGTTTAAAGGAGGGAAAGGATCACCTAAAAATTTCACTGAAGCCATATAGCGAACATACTAAATGCAATAAGCAGCTAAAACACACAACGAGAAGAGCTACAACAACCCAACTAAGAATTTAAGCACAACAAGCACGGTATCATCACCTCTTAACTCAGAATAAATCACAGCAGCACTACATAAATTCTAAAAAATGAGTGCGCCTGCTGAGATAAAACCGAAATTAAGCCCTGAAGATTGGGATGACATTGAAGTTGACGAGGAGATTCCTTCATTAATCGAAGAAGGCTAGATCCCTGTGGCTGAATAAATGAAAAGATTAGCCCTCGATCAGCTTAACAGTATGAATAGATTTAAATTCAAGGAAGAATTTTTATGATTATTCTGAACAAAAAATAGAATACTTTAGTAGTAACAAAGCTAGCCAAAATTGTTAGCAGCTCAAGAGAAAACAATTATCTTTAATATCTATGATCAGAGAGGGGTATTATTCCTCTTTCTCATTCTTCTTCTCACATTCCTTCAAAATTTAATAATATTATTAGTCTTCCTTGTTTGATCTTTTTCATCTTTTATATTGTGTCTTTCTCATTTCATTTGTGGTTTTTCATGTTTAAACCTTACTGTTTCATTGTGAATCTTGTAAAATTAAGTAGTTTTCTTACTTTCAAGCGATTGGTTAATAGTCTCAAATAAGATATTTTTTACTAAAAAATTCCAAGTTCCCCAATATTGATATCGCTTGAATGTAGAAGAGTAATTTGATTTTTAAGCTGAGTTTATAGCGCTAGATGCGCTAGAATCCTTAGGGTTTCAAGCTCTTAGGGATGGACTATGGCACAAAATATGTAGGTCTCTCTATCACTGACAGATCTCTTAAGAAGCTTTATGTCAGAAATTAACACGAATTCATATCATTTCTCTTTGTAATTTTTTGTTTTTTCTTAAACACAAAAAAAGATGCTTGAAACGATTGCTTCAAAAGGACCACTGAAAACTCATTAGAATCCCGTTGTGCTCAAAAAATTACAATAATATATTCAAGTTGAAGACATCAGGGGAATAGTCATTGGAACAACTGAGATTAGCAGAGTAAGGAACAATTTAAGGAAAACTCCATGAATTATTTTAAAGTCAACAAGAAAAAAAGAGAAAGTTTTAGAACAAAATTGTTCTCAATTTTGTGATTTTTGTTATCTCTTCAAAATTAATTTTTCTTTTTGGATCAGCATTTTGACGGGGAGATGAAATAGCTCCTGGAAAAGATCAATCCTCCAATCCCTTTTACACAAGTAAACTTTCTTGTTATGTTTTCCAAGCAATTGCATGAGAATTGTAAAATCTAATAAATTAGTACAATTTAAAGTGTCCATTTTTCTTTTTGAAATAAACGAACAATTTAGGTTGACGAAAGTTTTACTTCACATGCTGCCAAACACATTATGTAAGAAATGGGCATCGATCAGACTAATCGAGCTGAATTCAAAGAAGTTAAAGATGGTCTCGCTGCCATGCTGATTCTCTAGAATTTCATCGATTTTTATAATAAATGAAATTAGTATTTTATGTGTGTGCAGAAAGAAAAGAAAGTAATATGGTTTTTGTTGAATTGCCTTCACAGCAACAACATACAAACATGTAATTAACCACCTAATTAACTTTCTACCTCTTTCTTTTTCTTTATTATCATTGCATTTTACACATTCCATTATCTCCTCCTTCTTTTCCTTCATGCTTTCTATTATGTCCATCGTTAACATCTAAATCCGAAGTGAAGTGAATTTCACGGGATAATTTGGAATGTGAGTTTTTTAGTGCACTTTTTCTCGTGGGTAAGTTGCTGCTGTTGACGAATCTGTATTACTCTTCCAGTATTTCCTTCGATCTTGTATTAGAAGACTCATCTGAAGGATCAAATGATTTAATAGAATCTCCTTCTTTGATTAATGTACTATCATATTATTTAATAGCTTCTTTCTAATTTTTCTAGTGCTACTGATACTACTGCTAGAGTTATTTCTCCTGCTATCTCTTGTACAAGGTCTACAAATCTGCAGGCACATTCTGATGGGATTAGCTGAATGCTTCCATGTTATCCTTCTAATTCTTGTTTCTGCTGTTCTCTGGATTTGTATTCTCAGCTGCTTCTGACACAACTCGATTTACAAATTCGGTTCCAGCACCAATGTTATTGTAATCCTAGTAGTTTCTATTTCCCTGCCCATTTTGTTTTGATCCTTAATTCTAATTCTAAGGGTATCTTGGTAGACTATTGCTATTTCTACTGCTGCTATTCAGTTAATTTAAATTCCTTTATGATGTCCTAATCTACTACTAATGCTAAGCCAACTAAGCTAGTTTATCCAGCGCATTTGGATCAACTGGGGCGAAACTTTTAGCAGGGTTTAAAACCTAGCTTGCTTTCTAGGAATGCTAAGCTATGAGTGCTTCTAACTGCTAGATTGTATGCGCATACTTCGTCTCGATTTCTTCTCTGATTGACTTAACTCGTTCTTTCAAGCTATTGTTATCAGATTATAAGATATCTCTGTGCGTCTCTACAGCTTTCAACGCATCTTCTAACTGCTAATTTTATTGCTAGACCTTTTCGAGTTCTGCAATTCGTTACTCACCGTTATTCTTGCTGGCAGATAGCATATCATTCTCGATCTCCATCCGCTACAACTTCTATTCAAGATTACGTATTTTCTACAACGCTTCTGAAAACTCATTTACTCTATCAAAAGATTATTTACTCCTTGCAGATATCTAAGAAAGTTACTCTTGGTCAAGTGCTTATTGTAACTGCTGCAACTGTGGAGGAGTTTTTTGTTATCCTTGACTACTATTTGTCTATTCCGTCTGTTACCCTTCCTGTAGTCCTTATTTTTCAGGATATTTCTTCCCTTATCCAGCTAATTCCTTCTGGAGATCATCTCTCTGTTTTTCTAATTTCGCAGCTACTTCGCTGATATTGATAACTTGCTAAGACAATTACGTTAAACTTGCTTCATAGCTCATAATCTTTTCAGCTGCTTGCATTCTTTCAGCTTCTCGACTGGAATTAATCTCCTTGAGATTCATTTCTTGTGATTATCGCAACCGAATTATCTCATTGTCTCTTTTTGATATTTCATTCTATTATTCCGCCATGAGCTTCTGCATCTCCCCCATCAAAATAGACTGCCCCTGAAGTTAACTCAAGAGCTTTTCATTTTCATTCATGGAATAATCCGTTCGCAGCTATTATTATTCCTCTAGCTGACTCTACTCTAAAGTACCATTATTTGCCAATTAGAATTATGAATTTTAAATGAAAATATTCGAGGAATTAGCTGATAGTCTCCTAGGTTGTGGACTCAGTGACAATTACCTTGAAGGACTAATCTAAGAATCCATAAGCGATGGACTCGTTTGAAGGATTCGCAGTTATTATTTCGATGGAATCTAATCTCGTGATTTCTACGGTAGTTGAGATGGTTATTGCTATTACGATTATATCCGAGATCTCTAGCGTATCTCATAAGGTTTAAGTGATTCTTCTTCTGCTTAAATATCATGATGTTGCTCCTATGGTTCCTAAATTAATTTTTGTTATCGCGAAGATGGCTAAGGTTGCTGTAATTATTGTGTTGATCTGAATGACAGTATTGGCTGCTGTTATGAAGATTGTGGTATGTTTTATGGGATTGCACTAAGTTAAGGCTGAAGGTTTACTGCTTAGAGTGGCTAAAACAGCTATTATTGCTAAGATAATATTTGCTGTTATATGTTCATAACAGGGATTTGCTAATTTGGAATAAGTTGTGGAATCTGCTACTACTGCATAGCAACTTACTAATTATTACTGAAACTATTGTAGAACCTAGACGACGCTGAAAGAGGAATACTCTACCGATTTGTGCTTGGAGAAGTCATCAAAATTAGATTAGCTGTTGGAGAAGTGACCATTTATTGTGTGTGCAAGGATAAATGCAGTTATTTTTGTTGCTGCTGAAGATGTGTCTATCCGATCTATGATGAACCAGAAATATTGAGATTACTGGTATTCAATGGAGGTAGTAGTCTAGTTTGGTTAATTATCACATGAGGCTGGCTTGTAGGAGAAATACCTTAAGGAAATGATTGTTAGTTAGGTTACTAGATAACAACAGGTATTTCAGGGGAAGCATTCGATTTGAGGATATCCATATTTTTCTACAGTGAAGTAACTTGCAGCTAAAGTTGCTTGTATTGCTCTTCAATTTCTTGATAATTACGATCATCTTCTTCATCTTAGTTTTTAGAGTATTCTCGAGATTTTTCTGCTTCCAGGGACATCTCACCTTTGAGTTTTTTTAACAACAACAAAAAAGAATAGTAATTTAATAGAATTATCTTTTACAATCGGTTGGATGGACAATAAACGAAATATACCTTGATGTGCTTGTAATTACTCTAGTTGTTTCTGTACACTGCGGATATCCAGAAGAGGATCTGAACCTTTTACAGGATTCTCCAAATTTTACAAACCTTAGCCTCTAGCACTTATTTTATTGTAAGAACTGCTATTTCTGTTTTGATATTTATATTCTTGTTATTTTTGATCAGTCTCTTCAAGGTAGCTTTCGCAGCTATCCATTGTATGGAGTCTATGAGGGGTTGGAGTTAATTGGGATGATGATTAGTCTTGCAATGGTTGCAGTAAAGATGAAGAAACAGTTGTTTTTTAATTCCCTTTTTCTGCAGTCACACCAGCAGAGTTCAGTTGAGTTATACTAGAAGATTGCTAAATCTGTTGTTGTTCTTATTATGCCTTACCTTTGAGAAGCGCTGTCTTTCCCTGGTTGAGATTGTAATGGTGATAAATTGAAGATTCCTATGAGTTATTTTAAAAGGAATTGTGGATTGTAATTGCTTATTAGCTCAATTATATTTTATTTTCCAGTTCTTGAGACAGCATCTCAACCTTATTATCGTCAACATCATCTTCGTCATTTGAGTGTTCTTATTCATTTTGTTCTAATCTCTGATTGTCTTATTAGAATTATGTATTCTTTTCTTGAGATTATTTAAATGAGTCAAAATCCACATCATACTTTTATTCTTCTTCTTCGTCTCTTTATGATCCTGTTCCATCGTAGTATTGCCGTTATTCTCGATGGACATACTCATCATCTTGTTCTTTTCTTTAGTTTCGTTAAGACATTTGTGCAAAATTATTGTAGTTCAGTTAATCTTTTTAATTTTACAATTACTGTTTTAGGTCTAATTCCTTTGATTTTTGCAGTTCGGCCTACTTGATTTAAAGATTCTATGCAAGTTGCTGTAGATGCGAGGTGAGCCCAGTGATTTGGTTTTGAAGTGCTGGCATTTAAGCTTAGATACTCTCAGATTGATTTCTTTACTTTTCGACTTAACTTTACACTTACCTCTGTTCCCTCAAAGCTAACTACTACACTTCTTATGTTTTTTTCCTCTCTTTTTCTTCAAGTGCTCTACGTGTCTCGATGATCTTCTATCCTTCCCGGACTCTTTCTGCAATTTTTGCTTTTGACAACTCATCTGTCTATTTGTTTTTTTCCATTATTTCATGCATATTTTCTTCATTTTCCTCTTCTAATTCATCTCTTTCTCCATTCTGTTGGTCACCCTTGATCATAATATATTCTCTTTATCTGGTGTTTTCACTATTCATTTTATTCTCTCCATCATATTTTTTAAACTCTTAACTCTAGTTCGCTAGTTCCCTATTCGATTAATGAAATGTTTAATTCGTATGGTTAATTTCTTCAGAGAAAAACCTAGAAAGCTTATCAGGAGAATACATACTGAGCATACTATTAGAAGATGCTGATACTTCTAATGCTACTTTTGAGTGAAGCAAAGCATCTGGAGATCGCGGCAATAGTGTCCATTTGTAAATTGTGCCATGTGCATCAGCAGTGATAAAAATACTGCCATTTACCGTGACAATATGTGTGATTGTTGATCTGTGAACCCCGAAGAAATCACTATCTTAAGTTTACATGTTGTAAATTCTCAGTTATTTACCTTCTCCAATTGCAATCTCTTTGTCTGAGAGCACAGCCCCGCAAGATATTGGAAATTAAAGCTTTACGACGCGCATAACTCTTCCACTCCACCATTAGTACTCTTTTATCTCAGTTGATTCTCCAATTAAGACATTCACATCAAATTGTGCTAAGAAATTGACTCTCCTTTGTTTTGAAATCCCTTCGTAATTCGATTTAACTTTGCATTTCAACCTATCCCACAAACGAATCCCATCTTCACTTACAACTAATAAATACCCAGTGGTTATATCTTCCTCATTCGGATTATACTTTGTATTCCTGGGAGTTTTTAGAATTTCTTTCTCAGATTGAGGTGAAGACAAATACAAAATCTTTTGAATAGCAGTGCTATGTCCATGTGCGTTTTAATATCCTTTTGCATGAATCTTTCTGTCTTTTTCTTCGAACAATGCCATTCTAGAGCAATCTAAGCTAATAGCCATAATATTCCCTGCTGAATCGCCTACAAAATAGCTGTAATTTTCACTTTCGTTTTTTACAAGACAAGTCAAATTATTCTCAAATTCTAGTGCTTAGATCAGCTCAAATCTCAGCCAATTTAAGAGCACAGCATATTTCCCTACGATGGCAACACCAAAATAACCTTCACTGATAATATCTGCAATCCCTGTGAATCTTTCCTCAGGATGACTATCCAATTCAAAAACCTCCTTTTCGACGGTTTAACCAATATTCAAAGATCCAATATGCCAGAAACTAGCTGAGCTATCTTCATAGCTGCAGAATAAAAATTGATTATTGAGCTTTTTAACGCATACAACTGGTTTTTTGTCTTGATCAGCAGGCTCTTCGATTCGCATGTTGTGCTTAAAAGCTAAGAATTCAATACCTTTTTTATGAAAAAAAGAAATAAGAAAAATTAGGGTAAAGTCACAGAATACTTGAGAAAATTCAAAAGAATTCCAAAAAGCAATGATATTAAAAAGCAAAATATGAAGAAATGTACTTTGATAAGGTTAAGCTTAGAGTGGCTGCTATTAATATTAGTGTTTAAAAAATGTAAGCACATTTTGAAGGTGGGGAGGGGTTATAAACGAAGAACTGAAATACAGACCATCAAAGCAGCAATCTACACCAATAACAACGTACCCAAAGAGCTTGTCAAAGAGGAGAGCAACTTTATTCCTAGAAACGCCACTGGTATTTTGAAGCGTAGCAACTGGCTGTAGCTTCAAGGTATTGGGCTCAAGCATGTCGCAAACTTACGCTTAAATCACATTAGTTGTTGACTCAACAATCAGTATGTTAATCTGCTTAAACTACAGTTCTTCAAAGAATCCAGCTGCGATTGGAGACAGCATCCCAATGTATCCTAAAATATCTCCAAGTCGGGTCTCTAACTCGCAGATAACTACTTTAGATTTCTCATGAAGATGAGTATTGCTCTCAGCAATTTAGATGCTAGTGATTTTACTAAGCTATCCAAAGGGGAGACGAAACACAAATCCACTGGCATCAACTTCATTTAAATTCATCTCAGCAAATGAACAGGCAGATGCGAGCACATGAAAAGGGCCAACAAGGGTACCTTGAATTTATCCAAATGTTTGTTTTAAAGGATCACTAGATTCGATGTATCCAATGCAATTGAATGGAAAAAGAGACAAATCAAAGGGATATGTATTTTCTCTAAAGAAGCTATTTTTGTTTTGGTTGACTTGTGCTGCTTACTGCGAATATCCTCGCTGCAAGCCGATGGTCTCTACTGCAGGCGAGAACTCTTATTACCTCGAAGTCATATGTGTTTGCGTGGTGATTGCTAAGTTAGTTGTCCTGCTAAAAAACTAAACGGAGTTGGAGTTTCTTGTGCTAATTAAGTTTTTGCAAATTCAAATTAGACGACTCCAACCAATAAAAGTTATTGATATTGTGATTACTTTCTAACAACGAACTACTGTAATCTAAATGCACAAAAAAAGGGTTCTCTTTGGTTTATTTTTGGAAAGAAAACAAACAAAACAATATTTTGTGATCTTTCAAAATTCCTTTGAGTCTCTCGTTCTCTCTTTAATCTTTTATGAAAAAGCAACAAATCATGCAAAGGCAAACAGTTTATTTAGTTTTCTTAAATCATCCATGAATTCCGTCTTTAATATGGAGTAGTTTCCACCCTTTTTACAGAGATTTTTTATTTCCTGAACAATTTGAAAAGGCATACATTGACTCTTGTTTCACAAATGAACAAAGTTGAGGCAGAAAAAGATACAAATGAATTAAATTTCACCACCATCACCACAACAAAATTATTTGTATTTTCTTATTTTTCATTAAGAATTCAGATAAGCCTTCTGTTTATTTGATTGACTTACCTACTTGACTGCAGGTATGTTGTTTTAGTACTTAACTTTTTTAATTCAATCTTTTTAATAAGAACCTTCATCTGTTAGGAATCATATGTCAGGATAGATAAGCTAGCTATTTATGACAAAGAATAGTAATTCAGTTAATTAAATTTGAAAATAAAGCAGAAAAAACAGATTAAATTACATTAGAAATCACCAAAACAGCTAGGATGTCAGAGATTTAAACATACCAGCGTAGGATAAGGGAAATAAAGAGATCAATGAGTGAACTCAGATCTAATACCTTGCAGAATACCTAGGAGTCTTGTAATAATACAAGCGTTTTGGAAAAATACAAAGAGGATTTGGATGAAAGAAGGTTTGTTGAAAAGCAAGAATAGTAGTTTCAGGAGGAATTAAAGGAGTTAAAATATGCGCTAAATGCAGAAGAAGCTGAATATGCAAAGAGGGAGAAAGCTATTCGCTAAGATTATGAGAGTAAGATACAGAGACTGCTTGAAGAAGAACAGCGAATGGTGACGATTGAGCAAAAATAGCATTTAAATGTCGTTCAATAGTTGAATCAAGAAATAGAAAGTTTGGTAGTTTCAATGAAAAAGAGATAAAGCGAAGGTGAGAATTCTAGAAAATCAGAAAAATATCTCGAATAATAAGGGAAATATTCCATCATGGCAACAACAAAAACATCAAAGAAAAACATCAACAATTGTGCTTAGCAGATTCATTTTTCATCGAAGGATCCGTCAAATAAAGAAAATTAGACATTTCAGAATAATTCTTAGCATGATTTTTAGCACTATGCTTGTTGTTCTCACTAAGACAAAGAAACAACTCTAAGAAAAGATAACAATAAGGAAAATCGCTATGAAAAAAACAGAAGAAACAATAATAGAAAAATGGAAATGTGTTTGACAGAAAATGATGAATATCAAGGGGCAGCTGGAACAAAAGAAATCCCCGTGAGACGAATCAATAGTTCCTTAAAACTTCAGAACAATAATAACAACGATCCTGCTACCAGCGATAGCATGATGGATTGTAATATATCGCTAAGACAAGAATTTGATTCCAGACAATATTAATCATGCCAAAGCAACTCACATTAGTAGAAACAATCACAAGTTTTGTCACTTGAGCCAAATAGAAAAGAAGTAGCAGCATTGATCAAGAAATATAGATCAAATACTCTTCTAACATAACAATCTTCGATAATAGATCCATCACTCTTATTACAATCATCTTCTTCTTCCTCGATGTAGCAGGACACACACTAATAGTCTTAGTAATTATCAGAATCTTAATTTAATAAATCCACTTCTTTATCAAAAACTACAGCTCCTAATATTGTATTAAACCGTCGATATCTTGGAATAAAAGAACAAACAAAATAACAACAGCAATAGCAGTCACAATAATATTGGCCTTCTCCTTCAACGATAAGTATCCAACCCAGTAGAGTGTCAAGTGTAGTAACTACAGCTAGATAACCACTTGTGAATGTCGTACCTTCTACTTCTAACATTCTTAGTGATATCTCGATTAGAGAACTTAATAAAACTAAACCACCTCTTTAAAGAAATGCAATGTAAAAATAGCAATTAAATGGCTCTTAATTTCTTGAAAATAAGAAAAAGCCTAAACTAAAATCTCTAGGCTGTAATACTGATCTAAACAGAAGCTCGTTGCTAGATAGACTCATGGAATCTTCTTCATCTGAAGATGAAGGTAATTCAGAAGAAAAGGAGAATTTTACTCAAGATTATGTAGATTGTAGTACTATTGGATATTACAGTGGATAATAATAACAACAGTAGTTCTAAGATTGCTCTTATCAAAGTGATTATTATTGAAATTGAAGTTGATTTGATTGATTCTTTTAGTATTTTTAGATGTTTTTAGGATTTATTTATGTGATTTCGAATGCTAGATTTCAAGGAAATTTTGAATTATTCTTTTGATTAAGTTAATCTAACCAGCAAGCAAAAAGACAATGATAAAAGATTATCCTAATTACAGTTGATTTTATGTTATTGTTAACAGTTATTTACTATTAAATAACAAATCAAAAACAAAGTCAAATACCCATCCCTTTCTCTTTTTCTAAATTTCTTTCCTTCCTTCTCCTTCGCTCTCAAAATCCCCTAGCCTTTCTGTCAATGGCTGACAATATCCATACTAAAATGATCCCATTGAAGTGGGTAGTTAAATTCGATCCAGCTTAGATTGGTTTGGTTTACAAGATAAACGAGAAAGATAAGAAAAAGAGACTTTACATAATAGATTTGAACGAGTTAATCTACGAGAAAGATAGCCTAGGAATAGCAGAGTAGCTTTTCAGAGAGCATCCTTTGTTTCTGAATAGATCTGTGTTGTAAGTAGAACAAGTTGCTAATCTTGTTGAGATAATCTAAGACCAAATGCAGCTAGGTATGTTTATTAAAAGGGGGGGTGAAATAATCAAAATAAGGATAACAATAATGGCATTTCTTTAGCGATTTGTGGATACTTTAACTTTTTTCTAAAATGACTTTCAGGAAATAGAAGCGATAAATATTCACATCCATAGTCAAATTAGAATGAGGTATATCATCAAGATGGTTTTGGTGGGGAATAAGGCTTTGAAGAGATATCTGATTATAATGAAGATATCAAATGAAATGAATTTGAAAGCTGTAAAACCATCATCATAAGTTGCTTATTTGTTTGATTTTTTGAGAAAGAAGAAAATTGCATCATGTCCTGAGTATGTATCCTCATTTTTAGTTATTTCTTATCAAACTTAAAATGAATCATCAAGAGGAAGGATAATAACATTTTAAAATCTTTCATTCTAAAAAAATGTGGATTTGTCCTTTTGCATTTTCAAAGAAAGAATTTTAATCCATTACCTTTTTTTATTCCAATAATGAATCCCCCTTAATCCAATTCTTCTGGCAAGAGTTTAAAGGGTAGGAATTAAAATTTTTAGATTGTTTCAAAAAAGCAAAATTGAGTGAGTTATTGAAAATTAACTTATCGCGACTTGTAATGTAATTTGTTTAAAATACTTAAGGAAGAAAAAAAAGAATATTCGAAGCATTGAATAAGGTAAAAATTGTGAATAAGAAAGAATGTTATTTTTTCAAAAATTATTATTAGATTTGGTGGGGGATCAGAGGGGGGTTAAAGTTCAAAATATATAAATTTTGTTAATTTACTTAGCTTGCAAGGCTGAAAGTAGATGTTAGACAAAAAGAATGTTCTGGGTGTAGTTTGAGATGCTATAAATCTTGAGGGAACGACAGAGATCTGTGTGAACAGAACAAAAAAAAATAAACAAAAAGTAATTACTTAAATCAAGCCTTCTCTTCCAAAAATGATTTCTAGAATCACTAAGTCTGCTCTCAAGCTCGTGCTCAGATCGAAACCCATGACTCAATTCAGAGCTGTTTCTTCTTTCAATTTTGCTTCCCTCGAAAAAGTCTCCAAGGGTAAGTTAGTCTTTCTCTGAAGAAATAAAGAATATTCATGCATTGATACTTCTGATCCTAATAAGTGATAATTTTGTTTTTTAATAAATCCAGCTCAATCTAAGCTTCTTAAGGCTGTCGAGAGAGAATCCAAATACGAATAAGAAAACTATGAATCTGATGCTTCAATTAAGGTACTTGCATACAAATAAATACTCCTTTTTCTAATACTCTCTCTCTCTCTCTCACTTATTAACTAATTTTTTACTTAAAAATCAGGAATTCTTGGAAGAAAACAAGTTGACCTTGAAGGAGGATGAGAATTCAGTTTTCTTGGAGCTTCAGAAGGATGCTGGTGATTTCAAAGTTCAGATCTTGTTCTAGTCTCGCTCTCCTCAAATGGATGAGCCCTAAAATGAGGAAGAAGGTTAAGCTCCTGCTGAATAAAAGCAAGAAGGAGAAGGAGAAGAAGACCCAAATTAAATGCAAGACTACTGCGATTTCATCGTCTACATTTAGAAACCAAATAGCTAAGCAATCGCTTACGATTGCAGCTCCTTTGACTCTGAGGTAATCAATCAGAAAGTTTATTTATTATTAAAGACTAAATTTTTGTTTTTACTAACAAAAACAGCTCCAAGTTAACGGCATCACTCTCGTTGATGATGTTGAGGCTCACAAGCAAAGCAGCAGATTAGATAAGCTCTCTAACAAATACAATGGACCTGACTTTAACACTCTTGACGAGGTAACAAAAAACAAGAGGAAATCAAGCCCTCCTCAAAAATGTCTTAGTTATCTAAACTTGATTTAAAAATATCCTTTTTTTTTTATCTTTATTTTCAGCGTCTCTAGACATCTCTTGTTGAGTTCTTGAAGTCCGCTGGAGTTACTGAAGAAGTTGCAGCATTCGTTGAACATCTTTCTCTTGATAAGGAATAGAGACTCTATATTAAATGGCTCAATGACGTCAAGGCTTTCCTCTCTTGAGTTAGTTGTTTATTGTGCTAGAGATTGTATTATGATGTTTCTCCGTTCTTTGTTTCTGCATATTTTTTAAGTCAAAGCAGATTTCATTTTTTTAAAGTTTAAGAAGAAATGATTAATTTTTTAGGAAAATAATAAATCTGGCAGGATATTATTAAAAACTTTTTAATGATTAGGTTTATTTTTGATTAATTTTTGGTACCCTGCATGCTAGTTTTGGAGACAAAAATTAATAAAAGCAAGATAAAGAAAATTATTAATAATTGAAATATCATTGATTATTTTATTCCAATTCTAATGGCAAAAAAAGATACTTATCAGCACTTGATTGCCACGAATTTATTATTTTATTAAAAATAAAGATCACTGAAAATAAAAATCTAGATGGTTTTTCTGAGACATTCCATCTCAACAATTGTATTATTGTTCCTTGAAATCTATTTAAAAAAGTAAAAACATCCTTTTTTAGATTCTATTTTAACTGAAAATCCACACATTAATTTTAGCAGGCAAACAAAGCACCAATATTCAAGTTAATCTTATTTTTAATTTCACAAATAGTGGGGGATGTTTAAAAGTAGCAGAGGGAAGGATTACCAATTTCAAATATGTAATTGAGAATTGAAAAAAAAAAATCGTAAAAAAAGGAAAGAATTAATATCTAAAAAGAATACCATTTGTAATCAAATATTTCATAAAATACAAATGGAAACTCAAAAACAAGAAGATTCTATTGAAAGGACTTCAATAACTACATAGAATCTACAAAAACTGATGGAGAAACTACAATAAATACCTAACTATTTAATAGATTCGATTTATTTAAATAACGCTTAGAATTAGATAGGTGAGAATGGTGCAAAGTATTTAGGAGAAGGAATTGCAAAGTGTGCTACTCTCACTGCTTTAAATCTAAATCTCAGCGGTAATAGATTTGGTGAGAATGGTGCAAAGTATTTAGGAGAAGGAATTGCAAAGTGTGTTACTCTCACTGCTTTAAATCTAAATCTCTCGGATAATAAGATTGGTGAAAATAGTGCAAAGTATTTAGGAGAAGGAATTGCAAAGTGTGTTACTCTCACTGCTTTAAATCTAAATTTCTCGAATAATAAGATTGGTGAAAATAGTGCAAAGTATTTAGGAGAAGGAATTGCAAAGTGTGTTACTCTCACTGCTTTAAATCTAGATCTCAGCGATAATTGTATTGGTGAGAATGGTGCAAAGGATTTAGGAGAAGAAATTGCAAAGTGTGTTACTCTCACTTCTTTAAATCTATTTCTCTGGC